>Ga0315285_10000027_pt1 | contig 142827 bp, 128 predicted proteins | sample YL17G09_36_MG_FD_203698 | JGI IMG/M metagenome (GOLD analysis project Ga0315285, IMG submission 203698) | Sediment microbial communities from Yellowstone Lake, YNP, Wyoming, USA - YL17G09_36 | ecosystem: Environmental > Aquatic > Freshwater > Lake > Sediment | place: USA: Wyoming | collected... | reverse complement strand
TGGGTGGGGGGACGGGGAGCGGCCGGCGCGCGGCGGGCGGCGGACGGGCGGCGCGCCGCATAATCGCGCGCGGCGTCGTGCAGGGGGTGGGTTTCCGCCCCTTCGTGTGCGCCACGGCCCGACGCCTGGACCTTGGCGGCACGGTGCAGAACACCTCCTCCGGCGTGGTCATCGAGGTCGAGGGCGACCCCGCCGGCATCGAGCGCCTTCTAGCCGAGCTGCGCGAGAACCCGCCGCCGCTGGCGCGCATCGAGGGCCTGGAGCAATGCGCCATTCAGCCCGCCGGCCGGGGGGCGTTCACCATCCTGCCCAGCGCCGGGGCCGCCGGGCGCCAGGCGCTGATCCCGCCCGACGTGGCGACGTGCCCCGATTGCCGGCGCGAGGTGGCCGACCCCGCCGACCGCCACCACCGCTATCCGTTCACCAACTGTACCGCTTGCGGGCCGCGCTTCACGATAATCATGGGCGTGCCGTATGACCGTGATCAGACGACGATGCGCGCCTTCTCGATGTGCCCTGACTGCGCGCGGGAGTACCACGACCAGGTGGACCGGCGCTTCCACGCGCAGCCGGTGGCGTGCCCGGCCTGCGGCCCGCGGGCGTGGGCGGTGGCGCCTGACGGGACGCCGCTCGGCGGGGCGTGGGACGAGGAGGCGGCGCGGGTCCTGCGCGGCGGCGGGACGGTGGCCGTCAAGGGCCTGGGCGGCTTCCACCTCGCCTGCGACGCCCTGTCGGCGGCGGCGGTCGAGCGCCTGCGCGGGCGCAAGGACCGGCCCAGAAAGCCGCTGGCGGTGATGGCGCGCGACCTCGACGCGGCGCGGCGCTTCTGCGTCGTTTCGGACGCGGAGGCCGCCGCCCTGCTTGACCCGGCGGCGCCGATCCTGGCCCTGGAGCAGCGACCGGGCGCCGTGCCCGATATACTCGCCCCCGGCCTGCGCACGCTGGGCGTGATGCTGCCGTACACCCCCCTGCACCTCATGCTGTTCGCGCGGGGGTTTGAGCTTCTGGTGATGACCAGCGGCAATGAGCAGGACCAGCCGCTGGTGCGCGACGAGGGCGAGGCGCAGCGGGAGCTTGCGGGGCTGTGCGACCTGTTTGTGTTCCACAACCGCGAGATACACCAGCGCTGCGACGATTCGGTGGGGCGGGTGGTGGACGGCGAGCTGCAGCTCTACCGGCGCTCGCGCGGCTTTGTGCCATCGCCCGTCGACCTGCCCGCGGGCGCCCCGGGGCACCCGCCGCTTTTGGCGACGGGCGGGGACCTGAAGAACGCCTTCGCGCTCGGCGTGGGGCGCCGCGCCTTCCTGAGCCAGCACATCGGCGACCTGGCGTCGCTGGAGAACGAGCTCTTCTTCCGCGAGGCGCTGGAGCGGCTGGCGCGCTTCCTGGCGGTGACGCCGCGCATCTTCGCCTACGACATGCATCCGGGCTACATGAGCACGCGGCTGGCGGCGGACTTCCTGGGCTGCGACGTGACCGGGGTGGCGGGGCAGGCCGTGGCCGCGCGCGCCGCGTCGGGGGTGGCCGTGGTCGAGGGCGCCGGGGGGGACGCGGCCGGGGACGCGGCTGGGGCCGCGGCCGGCGTAGCTGTGCAGCACCACCACGCGCACATGGCCTCGTGCATGGCCGACAACGGGCTTGTCGGTGAGGTCGTCGGCGTCTCGGCCGATGGCACGGGGTATGGTCTGGACGGCGCCGTGTGGGGCTTTGAGGTCCTGAGCGGGGGGTACGGCGGGTTCCGCCGCGAGTACCACCTCGCGGCCGTGCCGCTGATCGGCGGCGAGGCGGCGGCACGCGAGCCGCCGCGCATGGCGCTGGCGCACCTCCTCGCGGCCCTGGGGGGCGGCGGGCTCGACGCGGCGCGCCGGGCCATGCCGCGCCACGCCGCGGCGATGGAGGTCTGGGCGGCCATGGCCGCTTCGGGCTTCAACAGCCCGCCGACCACCAGCTGCGGGCGCCTGTTTGACGCCGCGGCGGCCCTGCTGGGGATCTGTGACCTGAACACCTACGAGGCGCAGGCGGCCTTCGAGCTCACTGACCTGGTGGTGAGCGGCATGGACGACGCCTACCCGTTCGCGGTGCGGGAAGCGGGCGGGCGTGAGACCGGCGGCGCGGGTCAAGCGGGTCGCGCAAGCGGCGCGGGTGAAGCGGGTCGCGCGAGCGGCGCGGGCGAGATCCTGGCCGGCGAGGCGATCGCCGCCCTGGCCGCCGATGTCGCGCGTGGAACCAGCGCCGGCATCGTAGCGACGCGCTTCCACAACACCGTGGCCGGGATGATGGTGGAGGCGGCGGCGCGCGCCGCGGCGCGCCGCGGGCTGCGCCGGGTGGTCCTGGGCGGTGGGACGTTCCAGAACCCCTACCTGCTCCTGCGCGTCCGGGACGCCCTGCGCCGGAGGCGGCTTGACGTGTACTGGCACCACCGCGTGCCGGCGGGCGATGGCGGGTTGGCCCTCGGGCAGGCGGCGGTGGCATTGTGCGTCCTGGGGCGCGGCGGGCGATGGCTGGACGACGGGGCGGTGGCTCAATGATCGGCGGTGATGCGGCGACGCGGGGTGATGCGGCGATGCGGGGTGATGCGGCGATGCGGGGTGATGCGGCGACGCGGGGTGATGCGGCGATGCGGGGTGATGCGGCGATGCGGGATGATGCAGCGATGCGGGATGATGCAGCCACCAGCGGCGGCGCGCGGCCGGACGCGGAATGGGCGGCCGGGCTGCCCTTCCGTGCCCCGGAGCTGTCGCGGCGGCTGGTGCGGGGCGTGAAGGCGCGCCTCAAGCGCCCGGTACGGCTGATGGAGGTGTGCGGCACGCACACCATGGCCATCTCGCGCTCGGGGATCCGCGGCGCGCTGCCCGCCGGGCTCGAACTGCGCAGCGGGCCCGGCTGCCCGGTGTGCGTCACCGACCAGTCAGACATCGACCTGATGATCGGGCTCGGCCGCGTGCCCGGCGTCATCGTCACGACCTTCGGCGACATGATGCGCGTGCCCGGCAGCGCGACGACCCTGGAACGGGAGCGCGCCGCCGGCGCCGACGTGCGCGTGGTCTACTCGCCGCTCGACGCCGTGGACATCGCCGCCGCCCTGCCGGGGCGCGAGGTGACGTTCCTGGGGGTCGGCTTTGAGACCACGGCCCCGGTGGCCGCCCTGGCCGTGCTTGAGGCGGAGCGGCGGGGCATCCCCAACTTCAGCCTTTACAGCGCCCACAAGCTGGTGCCGCCCGCCCTGCGCGCCCTTCTCGACGGGCCGGCGCCGGGCATCGACGGCTTCCTGCTGCCGGGCCACGTGAGCACGGTGCTGGGGCGGCGAGGCTTTCAGTTCCTGGCCGACGAGTACCGGGCGCCGGCGGCGATCACCGGCTTCGAGCCGGCCGACATTCTGTACGGGATACAGATGGTGCTGGAGATGCTGGAGTCTGGGCAGCCGGCGGTGAAGAACGCGTACCCCCGCGCGGTGCGCGAGGACGGGAACCCCGAGGCGCGGCGGGCGATGGATGGCGTGTTCGAGCCGGCGGCGGTGCCGTGGCGCGGGCTGGGTGAGATACCGTCAAGCGGCCTCGCCCTGCGCGCGGCTTACGCCGGGCGCGACGCCGCCCGCCGGTTCGGCCTGGAGCGGCGGCCCGCCGCCGCCCCGCGCGGATGCCGCTGCGGCGAGGTCCTGCGCGGCCGCACCGTGCCGGCGGAGTGCCCGCTCTTCGGCACCGCGTGCACCCCGGCGGCGCCGGTGGGGCCGTGCATGGTTTCCAGCGAGGGGGCGTGCGCGGCGCACTACCAGTACGGGGGGAAGTAGGGCGGGGCGAAGTAGGGCGGGGCGAAGTAGGGCGGGGGGATGACCATGGACGAAGAGACGGGCGAAGAGACGGGCGAAGCGGCGGGCGAAGCGGCGGGGGGGGCGCGCGGTGAGGGCGTCGTGGCGCTCTCCCACGGCGACGGCGGGCTCATGACGCGGCGCCTGGTCAATGACGTCTTCCTGCGGCTGGGCGGCAAGGTGCTGGGCCGCCTCGACGACGCCGCCGTGCTCGACGTGGCGGCGGACCTGGCGGGCGGCCGGCTCGCCTGCACCACCGACTCGTTCGTCGTTGACCCCATCTTCTTCCCCGGCGGCGACATCGGCCGCCTGGCCGTGTGCGGGACGGTCAACGACCTCGCCGTGAGCGGCGCCGTGCCGCGCTTCCTGGCCGCCTCGTTCATCCTCGAGGAGGGCCTGGCCATCGCCGCGCTGCAACAGGTCGTCGATTCCATGGTGCGCGCCGCCGCCGAGGCCAAGGTCGAGGTCGTGGCCGGCGACACGAAGGTGGTGGAGCGGGGCCACGGCGACAAGGTGTTCATCACCACCACCGGCATCGGCTTCGTGCCGGCCAAAGTCGAGCTGGGCGCGGAGCTGATCCAGCCCGGCGACGCCGTGCTCATCAATGGCGCCATCGGCGAGCACGGCCTGGCCGTGCTGTCAGCGCGGCCGGGCCTGGCGTTCAAGACCGCCGTCAAGAGCGACTGCGCCCCGCTGGCGGATCTGGTGGCGCGCGTGCTCGCGGCGGCGCCGGTGCGCTTCATGCGCGACCCGACGCGGGGCGGCGTGGCCACCACGCTGGGCGAGGCGGCCCTTTCCGCCGGGGTGGACATCGTGCTCGACGAGGAGCGGCTGCCGCTGACCCCGGCGGTGGTCGGCGGCGCCGAGATGCTCGGGCTGGACCCGCTGTACCTGGCCAACGAGGGAAAGGCCGTCTTCGTGGTGCCGGAGGCGGCCGCCGCGGCGGCGCTCGCCGCGCTGCGCGGGCACGGGCTCGGGCGGGCGGCGGGGGTGATCGGCCGCGTGGAGAAGCGCAGCGGCGACGAGGGCCGGCTGTTCCTGCGCACGGCCCTCGGCTCGCGGCGGCGGCTGCCGCTGCTGAGCGGCGAGCAGCTGCCGCGCATCTGCTGACGGGCGCCGGGGGGACGCGATACACGACGCGGCGGGGGGATGGCGGTGCACGAGTTCGGCATTGTCCAGCGCCTGATGGATACGGTGCGGCGCAAGGCCGAGGAGAGCGGCGTCGCGCGGGTGAAGCGCATCCGCGTCGTGCTCGGGAAGCTGGCCGAGGTCAGCGCCGGAAGCCTCAATTTCGCCTACACCAGCCTGGCGCCGCACGACAAGATGTTCAGCGAGGCGGAGCTTGACATCGACGAGCGCGACGCGGCCGTCCGCTGCAAGGCGTGCGGGGCCGAGACGGCCATCGCGGAGCCGGTGGCGACGTGCCCCCGCTGCGGCGAGGGGCCGCTCGAGGTGACGCGCGGGCGCGAGCTTTACGTGGACTTCTTCGAGGGCGAGTAGGGGCGCGCAATTCCTTTCGGCGGGGCAGGTGACGCGCGTGGACAGGGATGTGCCGGAAATCCTCACCGTGCCCAGGGAGGTCGTGGCGACGGGGTTTTTACCGACCGGCAACGAGTACGTCGCCGTGCCCGCGCTGCGCCGATCCGACGGCGCCATCCTGGGGCTCAACGTCGCGCACGCGGGGCTGCGCGGGCTGCTGACGTTCAGCGGCGGCGGCGCTTACGGAGGCGGCGCTTGCGACGGCGGCGCTTGCGACGGCGGCGGCGGCGCGCTTCTGACCCCGGTCGTGCGCGCCGGCGGGCGGGCCGTCCTGCCCGGGTCGACCCTGGCGTGGGCGCGGCGGTCGTGGTGGCTGCCGGAGTTCACCGTCCGCGCCGGCGACCTGCGCGTCTCGGGCATCGTCTTCGCGCCGCCCAAGGAGAAGGGCCTCGTCTACGTGCTCGAGCTCGAGCGGCTGGGAACCGCGGCCGGGCACGAGGACGTGTACGTGGGCTTCGCGGTCAGGTGGGCGGCGCTCCTTTTCTGGGTGTTCCGGACCCGCCCCTTGCAGGCGCGTCTCCAGTCGTGGCGCGACCCCTGGACGGGGGCGGCGGTCCTGGAGGCGGCAAGCGGCGCGCCCCTTGCCGCGCTGGCCCTGGCGTGCGAGGCGGAAACGGGGCCCAGCCGCAACGCGAAGCTTCTGTGCCCGCGGCGGGATGGCGGGGCAGCCCTCGACGAGGCGCCCGGCGGCGGCACCGCCGGGGACGCCGGCCCGGTGGGCCTTCAGCTGGGACAAGCCCTGCGCCTGGGACCTGGCGCGGGGTGTCGTCTCATTCTGTACGTGGGCGCCAACCTCGAGGCCAACGGGGCGGCCACGACCACCGTGCACCTGCGGCGGCGGGGGTGGGCGGCGCTCCTGGGCGACGCCGTCGCCTGGCTGGACGCGCGGGCGCTGCCGGCCGCGGGCGACGCGGTCACCGACGAGAAGGTCGCGGCGCGGCTGAACGAGAACCTGTTCTTCTGCCTGAACTACGCCTTCGGCCGCGCCATCGACGGTGACGAGCTGGTGCAGGTCACCTCGCGCAGCCCGGCCTACTACGTCAGCGCGGCGTTCTGGGCCCGCGACGCCTACCTGTGGGCGTTTCCGGCCGCGCTCGCCGTCGACCCGCCCCTGGCGCGCGAGGCGCTGCAGGCGGGCTTCGCGCGGCACTTGCGCCATCCCGGCGAGCACGCGCAGTACATCGACGGCACCGTCCTCTACCCCGGCTTCGAGCTTGACCAGGTGGCGGCGCCGCTTGTCGCCCTGGCATCCTACCTCGACGCGACCGGCGACGATTCCATCCTGTTTGATGGCGCCGTCCGCGCGGGGCTTATGCGCCTGGAGGCCGTCCTGGCCGGGCGGCGCACGGCCGCCGGGCTGATGACCACGTTCCTTGACCCGTGCGACGACCCGGTGCGCCTGCCGTGCCTGACCTACGACAACGTGCTGGCGTGGCGGGGGCTTCGCGGCCTCGCGCGCGCGTGGCGGCTGTGCGGCGAGGTCGCCGCGGCGCGGCGGGCGGCGCGGGCGGCAAATGCCCTGCGCGCCGCCATCCGGCGCCACTGCGTGGTGGCTGGGCCTGACGGGCCGATGTTCGCCTGGGCGGTCGAGGTCGCGCCGGGGGGCGAGGTCGTGGAGCACGAGCTTTACGACGCGCCGCCCGGCAGTCTGGAGCTTCTGCCGTACTACGGGTTCTGCCGCGCCGAGGACCCCGTCTACCTTAACACCGTGCGCTGGCTGTACTCGGCGCAAAACCCATACGCCGGGCCCGCGGCGCGCTTCGGCGGCCCCGGCTGCCGCCACGTGCGGCATCCCTGGCCGCTGAGCGCCTGCAACCGCATCCTCGCTGCCTGCGGTGGCGCGGGCGGCAGTGCGGGTGAGCCCGGTCGTGCCCGTCGCCGGCCGCGGCGGCCGCGGGGGCCGGCGGCGCAACGGGCAGCCGAGGCGCTGGCGTTCCTGGTCGAGGCGCCCATGGACGGCGGGCTGGCGTGTGAGACGGTCGACGCGCAGAGCGGGGAGGTGAGGACGGGGGCCCACTTCGCCAGCGCCGCGGGGTTTCTGGCGTCAAGCCTGATGCGGGCGGTCGCCGCCGGCGTCACCGCCGCCGCCACCACCGGCGCTGCCGCCGCCGCCGGCGGCGTGACTGGCCCGGCGGCACGACGAGACGCCATTTCGCCACAGGGTGAGAGAATGAGAAGGGAGGCGGGCGTATGAGCGCAGAGGCGAAGGTCCAGGGACGGCCTCTGGGGCCCGGCCAGCAGTTCTTCTTGAGCTTTTACTGGCTGTCCCTGAATTTCCACTGGGGTGCGCTTCTGACCGTCGTGATTTCCATGCAGGTGCTGTGGCTGGTCGGCGATGCAGAGAAGGCGCGGGTGCTGGGCCTGCTGTCCGCGGCCGGGGCGTTCGTGGCCATGATCACCCAGCCCGTCGTCGGCGCCCTCAGCGACCGGGCGCGGTTCAAGCTCGGGCGCCGGCGGCCGTTCGTGATCTTCGGCACCATTCTCAACTGCCTCGGGCTGGCGGCGATGGCCTATGCCCCGGCGATCGCCCCGCTCGTGGCCGCGTTCCTTCTGGTGCAGCTGACCAACAACATCAGCGGTGGCGCGTACCAGGGCCTGATCCCCGACCTCGTGCCCGAGAACCAGCGCGGCTCGGCGTCGGGCTGGATGGGCCTGATGTCCATGCTCGGCAGCATCGGCGGCATCCTGGTCGCCGGCGTGTTCATGGACCGCCACCTGGTGGCGCAGTTCTACGCGCTCACCGGCGGCATCCTCATCCTCGGCGCCGCCCTCACCGTGTGGCGGGTCCGCGAACAGCCGCTCACCGACGTGCCGCCCTTCAACTGGCGCGAGTACTTGAGCCAGTTCTGGGTCAGCCCCAGAAAACACCCCGACTTCGCCTGGGTGTTCGTCGCGCGGGCCCTGGTGATGTTAGGTTTCTATACCATGGTCTCGTTCATAAACTACTACTTGAAGGACGTTCTGCGGATTGAGCACTTCGCCGCCGTCACCAGCTACGTCTCCGGGGTGGTCATGATCGGGGCGGTCTTCAGCACCTTCCTGGGCGGGTGGCTTTCAGACCGCGTCGGGCGGCGCGGCCTCGTCTGCGTCGGCAGCCTGCTCATGGGCATCACGTGCCTGGCGTTTCTGGCCACGCGGTCGCTGGCCGTGGTGTACGCATTCGCCGTGGTGTTCGGTATCGGCTACGGGGTGTTCATCAGCGTCGACTGGGCGCTGGCCATCGACGTCCTGCCGTCGCTGCGCACGGCCGGCAAGGACCTGGGCATCTGGGGCATCGCCTGCACCCTGCCCCAGGTCATCGGCCCGCTCGTCGGCGGCCAGGTGATCTACGCCTTCCAGGGCATTTCGCTTGTGGCCGGGTACCAGGCCGTGTACCTGCTCGGCTTCGTCTACCTGCTCCTGGGCTCGGTGTTCGTGTGGCGCATCCGCGGCACGCGGTAGGGGCGGGCCTAGGGGCGGGCCGTCGACCCGAGGGGAAAGGCGGTGCCTTCCATGCAGCGGTTGGTGTGTGCTGTGGTCCAGTTGACGGTGAAGGCCGGCGAGACTCGTGAGCAGGCCGCCGCGCGGGTGATCGCCGCCGCCGCCGGGGCGGCGGCGGGGGGCGCCGTGCTGTGCGTGTTGCCGCGGCTTGACCCCATCGTCGGCGACAGCCCCGACGCGGTGACCTCAGTCACGACCGCCGCCGCTGGCAAGGCCGGGCTGTGGGTGGTGGCCGCCGGCGCGCGCGGGGTTGTGGTCGCGACCCCGCAGGGCCAGCTGCGGCCGGTGCCGCCCGGGGGCATCGAGCCGGCGAGCGTCGCCGGACTGGCCCTGGGCCTTCTGCCGGGGCGCGGGGCGTGGTCGCCCGAGATGGCGCGCATCCTCTCCCTGCGCGGCGCCGAGCTCCTGGTGGCCCCCGTCGCCGTCCCGGCGCCGTACGGGGAGTGGGAACAGCTTGCCGGGCCGTGGCAGGTCGCCCAGGCCAACCAGGTGTTCCTGGCCGAGGCCGGCCTCTGTGGCGTGGCGCCGGGCGGCGCCTCCTACGCCTCGCGCGCCGCGATCCTCGGCCCGTGCGAGATCACCCCCGGCGCGACGGGCTTCCTGGCGCGCTCTGACCGCCCCGGCGACAAGGTCGTGCTGGCGCCGCTCGACCTGGAGGCGCTGACGGGCGTGTGGAAGAGCTACCCGATATTCAACGAGTTCAACTACGGCCTCTATGAGCGGCAGCTCGGCGCCTACTATGCCGGCCCGGCCCGCGGGACGGGGGGGTGGACGTCGTGAGCGGCGAGGATGCAAGCCTGCTCCAGTCAGCGACCCAGCGCCTGCTTGTGGCCGCGCTGCGCCTGTACCTGGACCTGCGGTCCCGCCCACGCCCGCTGCTGCGGCACCTGGCGAAGAAGCCGGCCACGCCCGCCGACTGGAGCGCCGTCGACCCGCGCGCGGTGCCGGTGGCGGCGGTGCAGATGGAGCTGGCCCTGGTCAAGAGCGCGCGGCAGTACGCCGACATGTGCTACGAGGCGTGCCGCCAGGCGGCGGCGACGGGGGCGCTCCTGGTCGCCTTCCCCGAGGACGTCGCCACGCACCTTCTGGGGCTCCTGCCGGGCATCGAACGCATGGCCGGCGCGGCCGGCCTCGGTGCGGGCGCCGCCGACGCCGCCGGCGCCGCCGGCGCCGCCGGGGCCGCGGGCCCAAGCATCAAGGTCGCCGACGTCTTCCGCCTCATGGGTCCGGCCATGCGCCGCATCTACACGACCACTTTCTCGTACCTGGCGCGGGCGTTCCGCGTGTACATCGCCGCCGGCAGCGCCGTGCTGCCGGCGACCGGAGACGGCAAGCCGCGGCGCGGGGCGCCCCCGCCGCCGGTATACAACGAGGCACACCTTTTTGACCCACGGGGCCAGATCGTCGGGCGGCAGCGGAAGCTGCACCTCCTGCCCATGGAGGAGGAGTGGGGCGTGGAGCCGGGGGCCGAGCTTTCTACCTTTGGCACCCCGATCGGTCGCGTGGCGATGCCGGTGTGCATGGACAGCACGTTCTTTGAGACCTTCCGCATCGCCGACACGCTCTGGAGCGACATCGTCGTCATCCCCGCCGCCAACCCCGAGGAGTACAACTTCTGGAAGGCGTTGCGCGGCATATGGCCGCGCGTCCAGGAGAGCACCGTCTACGGCATCTCAAGCTGCATGGTCGGCGAGGTCCTCGGGCTCAAGCTCACCGGCAGGAGCGGCATATTCGCGCCGCTGGAGATCTCTCCCCGCGGCGACGGCGTCCTGGCGCAGCTTGACGACCCGCACCGGCCGGGCGTCGTCGCGGCCAGGGTCAACCTGGTGGCGCTGCGCGAGCTGCGCGAGAGGCGGCGGGCGTCCCGACCCGGCCGCGCCATGTGGCGCGAGCTCAGCACGGCCTATGGCGAGTACCGCGCCCGCTGCGGCAAGTCGCGGACGCGGCTGTGACGTGATGGAACCTGCGGCAACCGCCTCCGTCTATACCATGAGACGCCGGGGAGTGGTCCCCGCGCCCTGATGGCTGGATTGGCTCACAGCCGGCTTCATGACGGAGGTGCCCGCTGACGGTGTTGACGCGCGCACGTGCAGAACCCTCCATCGGCCGGGCGCGGCGGGCGTTGGCGGGGCTTGTCGCCGCGCTCGTCCTGGCCGCCGCGGTGCTGCCCATCGCTGTCGCCCCCAAGACCGCCGCCGCCGCCGCTCTCGCTCCCGGCGCCCTGAGCTTCGCCATCATCAGCGACACGCACTGGGGCTACAGCCCCGTCGTGCCCCGCGTCACGGCGGTCTTGAGCGCCATCGCCGCCACGCCGCGGCTGGCGTTTGCCGCCCACCTGGGCGACGTGACCGAGGCCGGGTCGACGCCCGAGTTCCAGGGGTTCCTGGGGGCGACTCGCGGCCTGCCGGTGCCGCTTTACGCCGTGCCCGGCAACCACGACACGCGCTGGGCCGACCGCGGCGCGGCCAACTTCGCCGACGCCCTGGGCCCGGCGTGGTCGTCGCGCGACATCGGCGGCTGCCACTTCGTCTTCGCCGACTCCACCATCGCCGGCGGCACGCACGGGCACTTCGACCCCGCCCTGCTCGACTGGCTCAGAAAGGACCTCGACGCCGTCACGCCCGGCATGCCGGTCTTCGTTTTCGTGCACCACCCGCCGGGCCTTGAGGGCTTTTGCGACAATGACGGCGATTTCCTGGCCGCGCTGGCGCGGCGCCGCGTCGAGGCCGTCTTCTGCGGCCACGGCCACAAGGCCATGGGCTGGACATACAACGGCGTGCGCGTGGTCATGGTCGGGGCGGCGATGGACGGCGCGTGGTGCCGGGTCACGGTCGATGCCGACGCCGTGCGCGTATACTCCTGCGCCACGCCGCCGATCACACCGCTTGGGCCGGCGGCGACCGCCGAGACCCTCCTTTACTCGTGGCCGCGGCCGGTGGCGCGGGCCCCCGCGCCCACCGTGCAGCTTTCGACCCCTGCCGCGTCAACGCTCGACTACAGCCCTGACTTGACGCGCATCGAGGTGCGGGCCAGCGTTGACCTGCCGCCCGGCGCGGCGCTTCTGCGGGTCGAGGCGCGCGCCGACGGCGGCGCCTGGGTGGCCATGGCACGCGCGGCCGGGCAGGCGGCCGGGCAAGCGACTGGGCAGGCGGCCGGGTCGGGGCCGTGGTCGGGCACGTGCCCCCTGCCGGTCATCGCCGGCGCCCACGAGGTCGAGGCGCGCTGCGTCCTCGCCAGCCCCGCGGGCAACGCCTGGCGCGACATCCCCGAGGGCGCCTGGTACGCGCGCGCGCGGTTCACCGTGAGCGGCGGGCCGGTGCGCGAGGCGTGGCGCATCAAGGTCAAGGGGGCGGCCCAGTCGGCCCCCGTCGTGGGGCCGGCCGTGGTCTACTTCGGCTCCAGCGACGGCTATCTGAACGCCGTGAGCCGCGCCGACGGGCGGTTCCTGTGGCAGTACCGCGCCCAGGGCCCCGTGACGGGCTCGCCGGCACTCGCCGGCGACACCGTGTACTTCGGCGACGCGACGGGGCGGGTGTACGCCCTGAACGCCGCCACCGGGAAGCGCCTCTGGGAGCAGGACCTTGGCGGGCCGGTCTTCGCCGGCCTGCTGTGCGCGGGCGGGCGCCTCTTCGTGGGGTCGGGCGACCACTGGCTGCGGGCGCTGTCGGCGCGTGACGGCCACGTCTTGTGGGCGCGCCAGCTCGGCGGCGCCGTCTTCGAGCGCCCGGCGGTCCTCGAACGCACGCTGGTGGTCACGGCGACCGACGGGTCGGTGGCCGCCCTGGACGCGCGGCGCGGCGACGTGCTGTGGCGGACCCAGCTGGGCCGGAGCGTCTACTACACCCCGGCGCGCTGCACGCCGCTCCTGGTACCTGGCCGTGTGGTGGTCGTGGCCCCCGGCGACCCGCAGCGCGGGGGGGTCGGCGTCTTTGCCCTCGACGCCGCCACCGGCGGGGTCGCCTGGCAGACGGCCGATGGGGCGGGGCTTTCCAGCCCGTGCCTCCTGCCGGCCGGGGCCTGCCCCGGCGGGGCCTTCGCGCTGGCCACGCCGCGGGGGGAGGTGCTGGCGCTGTCCCTGGCCGGCGGCGGCCGGCCCTGGACACTGGCCACGGGCCACGCGATGTACGACGCGGCGCCGGTGATGGCCGGGCCGCTGTGCGTCACCCCGGCGCTTGACGGGACGGTCTTCGCGCTTGACCCTGAAACGGGCGTCCTGGCCTGGGCGTACCGCGTGGGGGCCGGCTTCGTCCTCGCCTCGCCGGGCGGCGCGGCCGGCAGCGGCGACGTCGTGATCGCGACGATGGGCGGCACCGTGGTCATGCTGCGGCCGGCCGCGGGTGCCCGCTGACGGGCGCCCACTAGATGAACGGGCTGGGGAGCGGGTCGGCGCCGCAGTGGGCCAGCCGGCGGCCGATGCCGCGCCGGAAGCACAGGTTGACGTAAAGGAGCAACGGCAGGTTCCTGCCCGCGCGCGGCAGCAGCCGGGAGAGCATCGACCGGTACGAGTAGAACTCGCGGTACGCCCAGGTGAAGCCCTGCGCGAGCCGCTCCCGCGTCATGTGCAGCGGCTGGAACACGGCGTTGGAGATCGTGTACTGCGACCAGTCGCTGGTGATGATGCGGCCCGCCGCCTCGAACTGCCGGCGCAGCCTGGTGCCCGGGAAGGGCGTCAGGATGCTGAACTGCACCGCCGCCAGGTGCGCCCGGCGGGCGAAGTCTACGGTGCGCTTGAAGATGCCCGCGTCGTCGTCGTCCAGCCCGAAGATGAACGCGCCCTGGATGTCGATGCCGTGGGCCTGGATGCGGCGCACGGCGTCCAGGAACCCCTCGACCCGGTTGACGACGCTCTTGCCGATGCGCTTGAGGTTTCCGGCGATGAGCGACTCAAATCCTATGAACAGGGCCGCGCAGCCGCTCCTGGCGGCCAGCCGCAGCAGCGCCGGGTCGTGCGCGATGTCCAGCGAGCTCTGGCCGATCCAGCGCCGGCGGTGGCCGGCAAGCGCCGCGAATAGCTGCTTCGCCCGCGCCACGTCCCCGATGATGTTGTCGTCCACAAACAGCAGATCCCTGCCCGGCATGGACTCGATCTCGCGCAGGACGTCGGGGATGGGCCGGGTGCGGTAGGTACGGCCGAAAAAGCGCGTGACGGTGCAGAACGAGCAATTGTGCGGGCAGCCGCGCGATGATTGCATGGTATTGACGAGGAGGTAACGGTCGCGCCGGAAAAGGTCGCGCCGCGGCACGGGCAGGCCGTCGAGCGGCCCCGGCCGGCCGTGGTAGCGCGGCTTGAGGCGGCCGCGCCCGGCGTCACCGAGCACGTCGCGCCACACCGGCTCGGCCTCGCCGGTGACCACCGCGTCGGCGTGCTGGCCGGCCTCGTCCGGCAGCGCGCTGGCGTGCATGCCGCCGAGGACGACCTTGACCCCGCGCCGGCGGTACTCGTCGGCGATCTGATAGGCGCGCGGCGCCACCGCGGTCAGGGCGGTGATCGCCGCCACGTTGACGGGGTCGTCAAAACACAGCGGCTCAATGCTTTCGTCGACGATGTCGACCTCCCAGGAGTCCGGCGTCAGGGCGGCCAGGACGGCCAGGTTCAGGGGCGGGAACAGGCTCTTGGGGGCCCTCTTGTGGCCCGTGTGGTTGGCCCACGACGGGGCGATGAACCGGATCTTCAACTGTTCTGGGTCACCTCCCGGCCCGCCGCGCGGCGGCGCCGGGCATTAGCTTGCCCGGGGCGGGCGCCGCTTACGCCGCCGCCAGTGCCGCGTCTGGCCCGGCCGGCGGGGGCAGGAGATCCGGGAGCGAAGCTAGAAGTGGCTTACATCGGGCCGCTGGCGGCCCGTAGTGGTGCGCGGTCGAAGGGGGGTATCGCGGTGAAGCGCGGGGCGGTCCTCGAGCTGGTCATCGGTGCGCTTCTCATCGGTCTCACGTGGGCGGCAACAATGGTCAGGGTGCCCGTCCCGCCGTTCGCCTACTTCAACCTCAGCGAGTGCGTGGTGTACACGGCGGCGCTCGTTTTCGGGTGGCGGATGGGGCTGGTGGCGGGGGCCATCGGGGCGACGCTGGCCGACTTCATCGGGTACTCCGTGTGGTGGCCGATAACGCTGGTGGTCAAGGGCGTCGAGGGCCTGCTGGTGGGGCTCCTGTCCACGGGCCGCGGCGGCCGGCGCGACATCGTCGCCATCTGCTGCGGGGCGGCGTGGATGATCGCCGGCTACGCCCTGGGCGCCTACTGGCTGGGCGGCCCGGGCTGGGTCGTGTCCGAGGTTCCCGTGGATGTCGTGCAGTGCGTCGCGGGCGGCGTCGTGGCCATGGTGCTCGCCCCCGCCCTGCGGCGCGCCGTGCCCCTGGCGCGCGATTTCCGGCAAGGCACGGGCGCCGACAACCAGCGAGGGACCTGGCGGTGAGCGAGCGGGCGCTGCCCAGCGGCAAGCTGGCGCCCGCCGCGCTTGAGACGCGGGTACTGCGCTACCTCGGCCGGCGCCGCGCGGACGTGCTGCTGCACGCCGCTCTGGGCGAGGATGCCGCCGCCGTCTCCGCCGGCGACCTCGTCTGCGTGCTGTCGAGCGACCCGATCACCGGCGCCACATGCGAGGCGGGCTGGTACGCCGTCCACGTGGCGTGCAACGACGTCGCCGCGTGCGGGGCGGCGCCGGTCGGCGTGCTGCTGACGCTGCTGTTCCCGCCCGGCGCGGGTGAATCCGCCTTTGAGGCGGCGATGATCGACGCCGACCGCGCGGCGCGCGAGCTTTGCGTCGAGATACTGGGCGGCCACAGCGAATCCACGCCCGCCGTCACGCGGCTCGTCATCTCCGCCACCGCCGTCGGGGTCTGCCCCCGCGCGCGCCTGACCACCTCCGCCGGCGCGCGGTCCGGCGACAGCCTCGTGCTGACGAAGACGGCCGGGCTTGAGGGCACGGCGATCCTCGCCGGCGACTGCTTCGAGCGCGTGGCGGCGGCGCTCGGCGCCGACCTCGCGGCGCGGGCGCGCGCGTTCACGGGCGCGCTCAGCGTCGTGGCCGAGGCCCTGGCGGCGGTGGAGCTCGGCGTGACGGCCATGCACGACGCCACGGAGGGCGGCGTGCTGGGCGCCGCCTACGAACTGGCGGCTTCGTCCGGGGTGCGCCTCGTGGTCGACGCGGCAGCGGTGCCGGTCGCTCCGGAGACGTCGGCCATCTGCCGCCTAGCCGCCGTTGACCCGCTGCGGCTCATCGCCAGCGGCGCGCTCCTCGCCACGGCGCGCGACGGCGCCGCGCTGGTCGCCGGGCTGCGCGCGCGCGGCTTCTCGGCCGCGGTCATCGGCCGCGCCGAGGCTGGCCCGCCGGGGCTCACGCTCCTGGGCGGGGGCTCGGCCGGCGGCAACGGCGTGGACGTGCCCGCCCCGATCGTGGACGAGCTGTGGCGCGCCCGCGCGCGCCTCGGCGTAGCCGGCGACTGAACCCCGCGACCCCCGGCCATCCCCACGCTGTACTCGTCTTGTCCCCATCCTGACCCGCCCCCCGCGCCGCCCGCGGGAGCGACCGCGCATAGAAAGCGCGCCCGGCGGCGGATACTGCAGGTGAAACGCGCTGCATTGGCGGGCGGCTGTGGCAGAGATGGGCGGGCGGGACGGTGGTGCGGGGTGCGGGTGAAGCCGGGGCGGACCGGCGTCCAGCGGGGCCGGTCGCGGGGTGAGTGGGGTGTCGCGACGTTCATCGCGCTGGGGGTCGTCACCGGCCTGGTCAACGGCTTCCTGGGCATCGGCGGCGGCAGCTTCCTGGTGCCGATCCTCGTGTTCCTCATCGGTCTCGACGAGCATCTCGCCCACGGCACGACGCTCGCCGTCATCCTGCCCACGTCGGCCATCAGCGCCCTCATCTACTCCACGCACCGCCTCGTCGACTACGACCTCGCGTGGAAGGCCGCAATCGGAGGCGCGGTGGGCGCGTTCGCCGGCGCCCTGCTCATGGAGCACATCGCCCCCGGCCTTCTGCGCCGGGTGTTCGCGGCGTTTTTAGCCCTGGCCGCGCTGCGCATGCTGCTGGCCGGGGTGCTGCGCTGATGCTGCTCGCGCTGACGGCGGCGATCACCGGCGTCATCAGCGGCATGGCCATCGGCGGCGGCGCCCTGCTTGTACCGGCGCTGGTCTTCCTGTTCGGGGCGCGCCAGCAGGTGGCGCAGGGCGTTGTCCTCCTGGCGTTCATCCCCACCGCGCTTGTCGCCGCGGTCACGCACTACGTGCAGGGCAACGTCGACCTGCGCCGCGTGTGGCAGCTGGCGGGCGGCGGGCTCATTGGCGGGGCCGTCGGCGCGACCCTGGCGACGATGGTCTCGCCCGGCGTGCTGCGCAACGTCTTCGGTGCGTACCTTCTGGCGGTGGCCGTGTACTCGTTCTTCAGCCGCCCGCCCGGCGAGCGCGGGGGCGGGGGCGAGCGCGGGGGCGGGGGCGAGCGCGGGGGGGGGGGGGGGGGCGGGTCAGCCCAGCCAGGATAGGGTGATGATGCCCACGATGACGCCGGCCACGAGCCCGAACGCCGCCTGGTGCCCGCGCCCCATCTCGTGCGCCGCCGGCATGAGCTCATCGCCGGTGATGAATAGCATCGCGCCGGCAGCCAGCCCGAGGGCCACCGCCAGCGCGGCCGGCGAAAGCGACCCCAGCGCCGCCCCCAGGGCACCGCCGGCGCCCATCGGCAGGCCCGCCAGAAGCGTCGCTCCGACGACGCGCAGCGGGGCCACCCGGCCGGCGACCAGCGGCAAGCCCATGGCCACCCCCTCGGGCACGTTCTGCAGCGCGATGGCCACCGCCACGGCCAGCCCCGGCCCGGTCCCGCGCGCGTAGGCGGCTCCGATGGCCATGCCCTCGGGCAGGTTGTGCATGGCGATCCCCAGGCCGATGACCGCCCCCGTGGCCAGGAAGCGCGCGCTCTCGCGGTCGCCGGAAAAGGCGTGGACGTGTGGGACGACAAGGTCAATGAGGCTGACGAGCCCTACGCCGGCAACCAGGCCGGCCACCGTCCAGCCCAACCCCCCGACCCTGAGCGCCTGGGGGACGAGGCTGAAGGCCAGGATGGCCAGCATGGCGCCGGCCGAGAATCCCAGCGCGCCGCTGAGCACGTTGCGCTTTGGACGGACCAGGGCGGCGGCGCCGGCCCCACCCAGCCCGGTGCCAGCGACCCCCGCCACCAGCCCCACTATGGTAGCCAGAAGCACTGGATTCACGTGACCTCACCCTCCGCGTGTGATGCGGCCCAGCCCGGTCTTGGCGCGCACCTCGTCCATCGTCGCCTCCGCCACGCGGGTCGCCCGCGCCGCGCACGCGGCGAGGATCTCGTCGACCCGGCCCGGCCTGGCCGCCAGCTCCGCCCGCCGCTCCCGCAGCGGGGCGAGGTGAGCGTCGATGACCCCGGCCAGGCGCCCCTTGCACTCCACGCAGCCGAGCTTGCCCCCCGCGCAGCCGGCGCTGATCTCGGCGAGGTCGGCGGCAAGCTCGCCTGGGCCGCCTTCCGCGCCCGCGCCCTGCTCCGCACCCGCATCCCGCGCCGCGCCCTGGGCCGTGCCCTGCGCCGTGCCCGCGCTCTCAGGCCGGAAGTACCGGTGCAGCGAGAACACGTTGCAGCGCCCCGGGTGGCCGGGGTCGCCGCGCCGGATCTTCTCCGTGTCAGTGACCATCATCCCCACGCGCGCGTGAAGCTCCTCGCGCGACGCGAATATCTCAATGTGGTTTTTCAGGCTCTTGGACATCTTGCGCGTGCCGTCAACGCCCAGAACCAGCGGCGCCGCGCCCAGGACCGCCTGCGGCTCGGGGAAGGTCTCGCCGTAGACGCTATTGAACCGGCGCACGACCTCGCGCGCGAACTCGATGTGCGGGACCTGGTCCTTGCCCACCGGCACCGCGACCGCCTTGTACATGATGATGTCGGCGGCCTGCAGCACGGGGTACGACAGAAGGCCCAGGTTCACGTCCCCCGCCTGGTCCTTCTTCTTGTCCTTGAACGTCGGCAGGTGCACGCACCACGACAGCGGGGTGACCGTGGCCAAGACCCAGCACAGGTCGGTGTGCAGCGGCACGTCGGACTGCCGGAAGACCGTCGACTTCTCGGGGTCAAGCCCCACCGCCAGGTAGTCCAGCGCCGCCTCGCGCGTGAGCCGGCGCAGCTCGGATGCGTCGTGGACGCTGGTCAGGGCGTGGTAGTCGACCACGGCGTAGAAGGCGTCGTGTGTCTCTTGTAGCGCCACCTGGGGGCGCATCGCCCCAAGGTAGTTGCCGATGTGCAGGCGGCCGCTGGACTGGATGCCACTGAACGCCCGTGGGCGGGCATTGGACCCCCGCCTCTGGGGTCCCTGCCCCGGGGACTCCTTCCCCCGCTCGCGCTGATCGGGCGCCGTTGCCAATTCTATCACCCCCGCACCGCCCGCCCCGCCGGGGCCGGCGCTGACGTCAACGCATTCGCCCCGCGGCGCTTGAAATCCTGCCCAGGCCCCCGACGCATGCCCGTCCTCGGCTCCCGTACACCACACGCCGCCCGCGTCCGGCCATAGCCCATTATACCACGAGTCACCCGGCAGTTCTCGTGCGGGAAGGGCCCCCACGGAGGGCCCTTCCCCAGAAACGCTGCAGCCTCAAGCCCCGCCCTAGTACGCCACCGCCGCCGGCGCGTAAATCAGGCCGTACCCGTACAGGTTGTCGCGGCCCGGGGCGCCGAGGTCGATGCACGTGAAGTCGATGGCGTTGCGCACCAGCTGGTTCGTGTAGCCGGGATGGGCGTGCCACACCAGCGCCGCGAGCCCGAGCACGTGCGAGCAGGACAGCGCCGTGCTGCTCATGGAAGTGAGCGGCGAGATGGGGATGTTGACGCCGGGCGCCGCGACCTCGACCGCCGGGCCGGTGCTCGACCACGGCGCGCGCAGGTCATTGCGGTCGGTCGCCGCCACGGCCAGGACCGAGTCGTAACGGGCCGGGTAGCAGACGTCGTCGCCCGTGCCCTGCGGGTTGCCGCTGTCGCCGGCCATGGCCACGAGCAGGCAGCCCCGCGCCCAGACGTTGTCGCAGGCGTCATGCAGTGCGGTGGAGCTCGTGCCCGAGCCGAAGCCCATCGACATGGCCCGGCAGCCGTTGGCGGCGGCCCAGTTGATGCCGGAGATGATCCAGCTGATGTACCCGGCGCCGGCGCTGTTCAAGACCTTCGCCGCGTAGAGATGGGCCTGCGGGGCGACGCCGATCAGGCCGGTATCGTTGTCCAGGGCGGCGGCGACGATGGCGCACGATGTGCCGTGGCCGTGGTCGTCGTCGGGGTTCGGGTCGTTGTTAACGAAGTCCCAGCCGCCCAGGCACGCCAGGTCATAGTGGTCCATGTCCACGCCGGTGTCGAGGATGCAGATGTTGACGTCGTCGCCCATGTTGCCATTGGCGTGGACCCTGTCGGCGTCGATGCGGTCGACGCCCCAGGGCAGGATGTCGTCCTTTGGGGCGGGGGCGGTGGCCCACGGGCTCGGCTCGCTCATGGCGTAGACGACGCGGTCGGGCTCGACGTAGGCGACGCGCGGGTCCTGGGCCAGCTTGCCAGCGGCGGCGGCGGGCAACGTGGCGGCGATGGCGGGGATGATGTCATAGGCCGCGGTCACCGTGCCGCCGGCGTTTGTGACCAGCCGCGCGTCCGCCGGGCCCTTGAAGCCGACCAGGACGCGCACCACAGAAGCGTCCTGGGCCTGGACCAGGCCGCCGACGAGCGCGCACACCAGGGCGGCGGCCAGCGCGATGCTGACGCACTTCCTCACGGTCACTCCTCCTCTGTTGACGATCGAGCGATCACTGGGGCGCCTCACAACGCTACCGCCGCCGGCGCGCCTCAGTACGCCACCGCCGCCGGCGCCTGCACCAGGCCGTAGCCGTACCACGAGTCGCGGCCCGGGCTGCCGAGGTCGAGGGCGGTGTAATCCATCGCGTCGCGCACGTGCTGGTTCGAGACGCCCGGCTGGGCGTACCACACCAGGGCCGCCACGCCGGCCACGTGCGGGCAGGCCATCGACGTGCCGCTCATGGTCTGGTACCCGCCGCTCCGGTAGGTGCTGTATATGCTCACGCCGGGCGCCGCCAGCTCGAGCGTGGGACCGGTGCTCGAGAAGGAGGCGCGCACATTGCTCTGGTCGGTGGCGCCGACGCATATCACCGACGCGTACTTCGCCGGGTAGCCGACGGTATCAGTGCCCGCGCCGCTGCCGCCCGAGGGGGCGACGAGGATGAGCCCGGCCGCCCAGGCATTGTCGCAGGCGGTCTTGAGGGTGGCGTAGCTGGTGCTGGTGCCCAGGCTCATGTTGACGATCTTCATGCCATTGTTGCGCGCCCAGTCGATGCCGGCGACGACCTGGCTGATCGTGCCCGAGCCGCTGGCATTGAGCACCTTGGCCGCATAGAGGTAGCAGTCGGGGGCGCATCCCACGACGCCGATGGTATTGTCCAGGGCGGCAATGATGCCGGCGACATGGGTGCCGTGGCCGTTGTCGTCGTCCGGGTTGGAGTCGGAGTTGACGAAGTCGTAGCCGCCGCGGACGGTCAGATCCGGGTGGTCCATGTCGATGCCCGTGTCTATGACGCAGGCCTTGACGCCGGCGCCCTTGTTGCCGCTGGGCCAGACATGGTCGGCCCCGACACGGTCGATGCCCCAGGGCAGGGTCTGCACCATCGCCCAGACGAGCCCGTCGGGCTCGACGTAGGCGATGCGCGGATTTCTGGCCAGGGCGGCGGCGGCCCCCGCGGGCAGCGTCGCCGCCACGGCGGGAACGATGTCGTATGCGAAGCGCACTGTTCCGCCGGCGGCCTCGATCAGGGCGGCGTCGGGCGCGCCATTGAAGCCGATCAGGACGTGCTCCACCGTTGCTCCCCGCGCCTGGGCCAGCCCGCCGCAAAGCCCGCACACGAGCAGCGCGCACAGGAGCAAGCCGAAGTACCGCTTCACTGATACCCCCTCCTTGTACTGTGGTCACGAGGTTCAAAGGGTCCTGCCCCGGGGGCGCCCGGGGCACGGATGACGGATAGACAGAAGCGGCCGGGGGCCGGTGCCCGACCGCTTCGCCTAAGTCTGGTCCACGTCGCTTGGCAGCGACTTGTGCGTCAGAACTCCGGGCCTAGTACCCGACCGCGAGCTGCGCGTTGACCAGGCCGTAGCCGTACAACGAGTCGCGGCCGGCGGCGCCGAGGTCAGTCGCGGTGAAGTCCATGGCGTCACGCACGTGCTGGTTGGTGACGCCCGGCTGGGCGGCCCACACCAGGGCGGCCACGCCCGTCACGTGCGGGCAGGCCATCGAGGTGCCGCTCATGGTGGTGTAGCTGTTGTTCTTGTAGCAGCTGTAGATGCTCACGCCAGGGGCGGCCAGCTCGACCTTGGGGCCGGTCGAGGAGAACGAGGCGCGGACGTTGTTGCTGTCAGTGGCGGCAACGGCGATGCACGGGGTGTACCGGGCCGGGTAGAGGACGTTGTCGCCGGTGCCCGCGGCGTTGCCGCTGTTGCCCGCCGCGCAGACGATCAGGCGGCCGGCGTTCCACGCGTTCGTGCACGCGTTCGACAGGGTGGTCGTGCCGGAGGTGGAGCCGAGGCTCATGCTCAGGACGTTGCAGCCGTTGTTGACCGCCCAGTTGATGCCGGACACGATCCAGCTGATGTAGCCGCTGCCGGCGCTGTTGAGGACCTTCGTAGCATAGAGGTGCGCCAGCGGGGCAACGCCGATCACGCCGACGGTGTTGTCGAGCGCGGTGGAGATGCCGGCGCAGTGCGAGCCGTGGCCATGGTCGTCATCAGGATAGGCGTCGCTGTTGACGTAGTCATAGCCGCCGAGGTAGGCGAGGTCCTGGTGGTCCATGTCCACGCCGGTGTCGATGATGCAGACCTTGATGTTGTCGCCCCGGTTGCCGGTCGCCCACACGTCATCGGCATTCACGCGGGTGATGCCCCACGGGGTCGTCTGGGCGAGGGCGTAGGCGACGGCGTCGTACTCGACGTAGTCAACGAGAGGGTTGTTCTTCAGCCCGTTGATGGCCGCCTCGGGGACGGTGGCGGCGATGGCCGGGATGATGTCGTACGTCGCGTTGATCGTGCCGCCGACGGCAGTGATCGCGGCGGCGTTCGGGAGGCCCTTGAAGCCGATGATGACCCGCGCCTCATTCGAGCCCTTGGCGATGGTGATGCCGCCGATGAACCCCACGACGAGCAGGCTCACCAGGGCGATCGCGAGTATCTTGCGCACACTCAATCCCTCCTTGAATTGCCGCTGCCCCTTCAAACGCACCGGCCAGCGTTCCAGGGGCAGGGGGGCGCCATTCGGCCACCCTGAAAGAAGTATAGCATACTTAGCTGCCATATTTTGTCGGACTATAGCGTCGAAACAGGAAACTTTTCGACAAAGCCTAGAGAATGGATCGTGTCTTTCGACGAGCAGCCGAAAGCCCTCGCACTGGGCGGGGGCTGGATGACTATAGCGCCGCGCCGCTATCGACGTCGGCCGCCGGGGACCTTCAGCCGCGCCGCCGGTGCGCCGGGCTAGCTGAGGAAGCCCAGCTCGGCGTGGCCCGCCATGCCGGCGACGAACTCTCGCAGGAGCAGCACGGTGTGCGCGGGGTCATTGAGGTCGAGCACCTCAATGGGGGTGTGGGCGTAGCGGCGGGGGATGCTGAGGTTGCCCGACGGTATGCCCTCGCGCGCCAGGTGGATCGCCGAGGCGTCGGTGGTGCCCAGGGCGATGGTCAGCGTCTTCTGGTACGGCACCCCGGCGCGGGCGGCGGCCTCCTCCAGGTAGCGGCGGACGCGGGGGTGGCTGATCAGGCCGGCGCGGCCGCCCTCGCTGGCGAGGACGAGCGCCGGGCCAGCGCCGATCCGGGCGCTCTGGACGGGCGGCGAACCAGCGTCGGGGGTGTCGCCCACGGCGACGACATCGAGCGACAGCGCGTAGTCGGGGTTGACGCGGAACGCGGCCACGGCCGCGCCGCGCAGCCCGACCTCCTCCTGGACGGTGATCGCCACGCACACGTCGCCCGCCGGCGAGGAGCCCTGGAGCGCCTCGAACAGCTCGAGGGCGACGGCGCAGCCGATGCGGTTGTCGATGGCCTTGGCGGTGACGATGTCGCCGCCCGGCGCCCCGATGTCCTGAAGCTCGCCGGCGAAGGTCACCGGGTCGCCGACGCCGATGCCCATGGCCTCGACCGCCGCGGCGCTGCCGGCGCCGACGTCGATGTACATCTGGCGGTAGTTGGGCGCCTTGTCGCGGTCCTCGGCCGGGGTGAGGTGCGCCGAGCGCATCCCGACGACGCCGGGGATCTGCCCCTGCACCAGCACCCGGCGGCCGAAGACGGCGATGTCGGCCATGCCGCCGAGCTTCTCGAAGCGAATGAAGCCGCGCTCGTCGATGGTGCGGACCACCAGGCCCACCTCGTCGGCGTGCGCCGCGAGCATCAGGGTCAGCGGCCGCGCGCCGCCGGCGGCCCCGGCGGCCCCGGCGGCCCTCCGCCAGGCGTACAGGTTGCCCAGGCGGTCAACCTCGACCGCGTCGGAGACGGGCAAAAACGCCCGGCGCAGCCAATCGATGACCGGTCCCTCCGCCCCCGGCGGGCCGGGGAGGCGGACGAGCTCGGCAAGCTTCTTCTTCAGCGACGCCTTGAGTTCAGCGGGCGCCGCCCTGACTGGAGCGGGTGATGTCTTCTCTGGCATGTGGTCGCCCCCTGATCAGAATTCTCCCTGCCACCACTCTTGCGCCCCGATGTGGAAGGCCGACGTGGGGTCATACGGCATCTCGCCGAGGGTCAGCGTGAGGCTCTGCAGCACGCCCATGCGCCTTACGGCCAGGGTGACGTTCTGCCCCGGCTGGTAGCGGTCGAGGGTCTGGCGCAGGTCGGCCAGCGAGTTCACCGGGGTGCCGTCGACCTTCAGGATGTAGTCGTTCCGCTGCAGCCCGAAGCGCGCCGCCGGCTGGCCGGGCGCGACCTCCACGACCTTGACGCCGGTGTCGGTGGGCAGGCCGAAGCTCGCCTGGGTGCTCTCCTCGGCGACAACGCCGAGCCAGGGGCGGATCACCTTCCCGTGCTCGAACAGCTCGCCCCACACCCAGCGCACGGTGTTGATCGGGACGCAAAAGCCCAGCCCCTCGACCCCCGCCTCCATCCACTTGGCCGAGGCGATGCCGATCACCTCGCCGCGGGCGTTGAGCAGGGGACCGCCGCTGTTGCCGGGGTTGATGGCGGCGTCGGTCTGCAGGAGCGGGTAGTCGCCGGTGACGTTGCGGCCGATGCCGCTGATGATGCCGGCGGTGACCGTGTTGCGCAGCCCCATGGTCATCGGCGTGCCGATGGCCACCACCGGCTCGCCCACCTGGACGAGCGCGGAGTCACCCAGGGGCGCCACGGGGAGGTTGAGGGGGCTGACCCGGATGATGGCGACGTCAGAGAGGATGTCCAGGCGGTGGAGCAGGCCCTGGGTGACCTGGCCGTCGGGCAGGACGACCATGATGTCGGACGAGCCGGCCACGACGTGGGCGGCGGTGACGACGTAGCCTGCGGCGTCGAACACGAAGCCGGTGCCGAACGCGAACCCCGGCTCGGCGTCCTCGGGGAACTCCTCGTCCTCGTACGTCGCCCACAGGCCGACGACCGACGGCCGGATGCGGTCGACGATCGCCGGGACGTCAAGCCCAGCGGCCGTGACAATGCCGCCGCTCGCGCCGTCGCCGCCGGCACCACCGGAGCTGGCGATGGTCACGGTGCGCGTGGCGTCGTCCCACGACACCTGCGCGCCCATTGACTCGGCGACCAGCCGCAGCGGGACCATCACCCGCCCGTTGATGATGACGGGCGCCACGTCGCCGGCCACGGCGCGGCCGTCGACGATGATGGTCGGGGTCCCCGCCGCGGCCGCGGCCACGGCGCCCCCGCCCCCGTGCGCTGCGGCGATGAGCAAGAGCAGCACCGACGCCAGGGCCAGGGCGGCGACGGGGCGCCTGCCGCGGCCCGTCCTGGTGGACACGGTCACTCCCCCTTCGTGCATTCAGCCTGGGCGTTCATTCTCGCCCCTGGCGCGAACTTCCTCCCCGGCAGCCGGCCGGGCAGACGGCCACGCAGACCCCGCACACCTCGGCGCCGATCGCCGCATCGCGGGCGTCGATCCACGCCGCACAGCGCTCTGCGTCGACGATGGCCGCCCGGTCGTCTCCGGGCGCGAACGCGCCCCCGGTCAGGGCCCCGGCTGGACAGGCCTTGACGCACGCCGCGCAGCCGGCGCAGGGGTGCGCGGGACCAGGCGCCGCGGGCGCCGGCGCGCCGCCGGACGCTGCCAGGGGCGCCGCGAAGGCGGGCAGCGGCCGGCCGGCGGCCAGGGGCAGGTCGGTGAGCACCGTGGCCAGGCGCAGTCGCGGCCCCCACTGCGGGGTGACGAGGAGGGCGTTGCGGCCCAGCCATCCCAGTCCGGCCAGGGTCGCCGCCGTCTTGTGCGGGAAGATGCCGGCCTGCCCCGACCGGTCGGCGGTCTGCGACGCCGGCACGGGCAGGGCCCGGAACCCCTGGCCCTGGATGACCCCGGTGACCCGCAGCGCGATGTCGTCGAGGAGCCGGTTCACCACCAGGTAGTGATAGGCGTAGGTTAGGGTCGGGCCCCGCCGCACGTCGTCGATCACCGCGTCGCTCAGGCGAACGGCGATCGCCACCGCCCAGCCGAAACGCGCCTTCACGCCCGTCTCCCCGAGCGCGGCCGCGCCGGCGAGGTCAGCGCCCCAGCGGCGCGCCGCATCGAGCACGAGCCTGGTAGCGCCGTCCGTCGTCCCTTTCGCCCCGGCCTCGTGAGCCATCCCCCCGCCCCCCTGCAAGTCTTCCTGCCACATCGTTCCTACTTCGCCATCCCCCCGCCCGGCGTCCTGCCGCCGCGGGGAAGGATATCGCCGCCCGGGAAGGGAATCATTCCGGGCGAACGGACAAGGCGCCGGGCAGCCTGTGGCGATGACGCTCCAAGGCGCGTTGGGCGCCGCCGGGGGGTGGTCTCCGTGGACGAAGCAGCGGTCTGGCTTGGCTGGGACGACGTCATGGACATGTGCAAGCGCATGGCGGCAGACATCGAACGCGAGTACAGCCCCGACATCATCGTCGGCATCGCCCGCGCCGGCGTGATACCGGCCGCGATCATCGCCTGCATCCTCAGGAAGGACCTCTACCCCATCCGGCTTTCACGCCGCTGGGGCAGCCGCATCGTGCGCTCGCGGCCGGAGCTCTTCGTGCCCATGAATGACGACGTGGCCGGCAAGAACGTGCTCATCGTGGACGAGATGAGCGTCACCGGGGAGACCCTGCGCATGGCGGCGCGTGAGGCGTCAAAGAAGGGCGCGCGGCGGGTGAAGACGGCGGCCCTTTACACCCGCTCCGGCACGTGGCGGCCCACGTGGTACGGCCTGGAGACAGACGCCCTCGTCGTGCAGCCCTGGGACCGCGAGATACTGGCGGGCGGCCGCTTCGTGCTGCACCCGGACTACCAGGAGGCGCTGGACAACATCAGGGGCTAGGGCGGCGGCGGGGCGGGGCGCCAGCGGGGCTAGGGCGGCGCGGGGCATGGTGGGGGCGGGGGGGGGTGTGGCGGGGTTAGTATTGGCGGCTAGCATGTCGAGTGGGGGGATAATGGTGGACAGGCTGCAGCTCGGGACGGGCGCCGGCTTCAGGACGGCGGTAGTGCTGCCCATGCTGTACCCCGAAGCGGCGGATGGCGGCGAGGGGCTGTTGAACGCCGCCGCGACGCTGGCGCGGGAAGGTTTCATCGACGCCGTGGAGGTGCCGCGCCCCGGCGACGCGGGCGTTGCGGCGCGGCTGGGCGCCCTGCTGGCCACGTCTCACGTTGCCGCAATCTATGCCGCCGCCGGTACGCTCCTTGGCGGCCGCCACGACCTGGCCGCGCCGGGCGAGCGCGGGCTGCAGGTGCACGCGCTGGTGCGCGAGATGGTCAAGGAAGCCTACGACCTCGGGGCGCGCCTGATGGTGCTGAACAGCGGCCCCGACCCGGGCCAGAACGACCGCCGCTCCGCCGTGGGGCGCCTGGTGGCCGCCCTGCGCGCGGTGTGCCGGTTCTCGCGGCAGGAGGCGGAGGGGCGGGGCGTTTTGCCGCTCGGCCTGGCGTTGGAGGCCTTCGACCGCGACGTGGACAAGATGCTGCTCGTCGGCCCGACCGCGGAGGCGGCGTTGATCGCCGACGAGGTTCGCGCCGACTACCCCGAGTTCGGCCTGGCGCTCGACCTCGCCCACCTGGTGCTCCTGGGCGAGGATCCGGCGCAGTCGGTCGCCGCGGCGGGACGGCGCGCCATCCACGTGCACCTCGGCAACTGCTGTCTTGCGCGGGGTCTTCCGGCCTGGGGCGACAAGCACCCGCCGTTCGGCTGCCCCGGCGGCAGGGTCGGCGTCGCGGAGGTCGCCTCGTTCATCGGGGCGCTGGAGGCGGCCGGGTACTTCGCCCCCGGCCCTGACGGCCGCCCACCCTACCTGGGCTTCGAGGTCAAGCCGCTGCCGGGGGATGACCCGCGCGGCGTCCTCGCCGGCTGCCAGCGCGTGCTGCGCGAGGCGCTGGCGATGGCGCGCCGGGCGGGGTAGCGGTCCGGCGCGCGGGGCTCCCCGGCGCGCGGGGCGCCCCGGGCGACACGCGCCCTGGCGACGCTGATCCCGCCGCGAACACCAGCAGTTAACATATCAGGTTGCTCCTGACGATCTCCCTGCAATTTCTCCATCATATTCTGCTGTCTGATGAATTTTTTTTTGCACGAACGGGCAGGACTCCCGGCCGAGGTGTGGAAGTGTTTGAACGCGGCAGTCTACGATCCTGGCACACGATGCAGCCAAGTCCAACTCTTCAACGACGTACTCAGTCGACTTAGGCCAGGGTCTGAAGCTGCCGCAACTATTTTGGCGGGGACCCGGGCCTTTTGCGCCCGGCGACCTGCCGCCAGCCGGGGGGTTGATGCCGGGTGGATCGGAACAGCGTCAAGTGGCGTGGCAACATATGCGCCATCGTAACACCATTCACCAAGGACGGGGATCTCGACGAAGCGGCCTTCTGCCAGAATATTGAACTGCTGATATCGGAGGGCATCAACGGCGTCATCGTTGCTGGGTGCACGGGCGAGTTCTGGGCGCTGAAGGACGACGAGCGCGTGCGGGCGTTCGAGCTCGGCGTGGCCACGGCCAAGAAGCGCATACCGGTGCTCGGCGGCACGTCGGACATCGTGACGTCGCGCTCCGTAGCGCTGACGAAGCGGGCCAAGGCGGTCGGATGCGACGGCGTCATGGTGACGCCGCCGCCGTACGTGCTGGTCTCGCCGCGCGAGGTGATCGCCCACTTCCGCGCCATCTCCAACGTGGGCCTGCCGATCATGATGTACAACATCCCCAAGCGCCAGGGGATAAACGTCACGCCGCGGCTGATCGCCGAGATGACGGACATCGAGTGCCTGGTCGCGGTCAAGCAGTCCAGCGACTCCTTCCACGACGTGGTCGAGACCGTGCGGTTGGCCGGCGACAAGCTGCTGATATTCGCGGGGCACTCCGTGATCCGGGGCTTCCCCTCCGTGGCCATGGGCTGCGACGGGTTCATCAGCAGCGTGGAGCCGCAGGTCATGGGCCGGGAGGCGATCGACCTCTACCGCCTGGCCGCCGCCAACAAGGTGGACGAGGTGCGCAAGCTCCAGTACCGGTGCGTGGCGCTGGACGAAGCGATCCACGGCGGCGTGGGCACCTTCCCCGCCTCGCTCAAGGCGGCCATGAACCTGCGCGGCCGGCCCGGCGGCTATGCGCGTGAGCCTCTCCTGCCGCTGACCGACGACGAGCAGGCCAAGCTGAAGCAGGTGCTCGGCGGGCTCGGGCTGCTCAAGTAGCTCCCAAAGGACGGCATCCAGTACCGGGAGCGAGGAGGGTGGCGCGGTGGAAGAGGTCGAGACGCTGGTCATCGGCGGCGGTATCATGGGCGTATCGTGCGCCTTCTTCCTGGCCGCGGCGGGACGCGAGGTGCTGGTCGTCGACCAGCGCGAGATCGGCGCCGAGGCCTCGGGGACCAACGCCGGCAGCCTCGCCATCCAGAACAAGCCCGCCGGTATCGTGCGCATGTCCATGGCGGGGGTGGCGGAGTGGGCCGGCCTGGGGCGGTTGGCCGGCGCGGACTTCGAGTACCGCCGCTCGGGCGGCCTGCGCGTGGCCGAGGACGAGCGCGGCGCCGAGAAGCTGCGCGCGGCCGCCGAACTGCAAAGCCGGCTCGGCCTTGAAGTCTTCCACGTGTCCGGGGATGAGGCGCGGGCGATAGCTCCATATCTGTCGCGTCGCGTGGTGGCCGCCAACTGGTGCCCAGGCGACGGCCAGTGCAACGCGCGCACGGCGACCCAGCTTCTGGCCAAGGCCGCCGCCGGGCGGGGGGCGCGCTTCGCCCCCCGCCGGGCTGCCCTGGGCATATCGCGGGACCGCGGGCAGACTGTCCGCGTCGAGACGCAGGCCGGGCCCGTGCGCGCCGCCCGGCTGGTGATCGCGGCCGGGGTGTGGAGCCAGAAGGTCGCCGCGCACCTCGGCGTCAAGCTGCAGATCCGGCTGCGCATCAACCAGATGATGGTGACCGAGGCCACGGCGCCGATCCTGCGGCACATCATCACCCACATCGACGGCGTGCTGACGGTCAAACAGCTCAACTGTGGGACGGTCCTCGTCGGCGGCGGCTGGCAGGGGTGGGGCGACCTTGAACGCAACGTCAAGGGCCCGGCCTACGAGAGCATGCTGGGCAACGGCGGGCTGGCGGCGCGCGTCATCCCGGCCCTGGTCGGATTGAACGTGATCCGGGGCTGGGCGGGTTTTGACGGCCGCACCGCGGACGAGCTCCCGATCATCGGCCCGGTGCCGGGCTGGCCGGGGGTCTTCCTGGCCACCGGCTGCTTCGGCGGGTTCACCGTCGGGCCCCTGGTCGGCCGGCTCACGGCGGAGATGGTCGCAAGCGGGAAGGTGCCGCCCGAGGTGGCCGATTTCACGCCGGCCCGGTACCTGTCGTGAGGACTGGCGGGGTAGGGCGGGAGGGGGGGACGGGCATGGACGGGGGGCGATGCGGCCGCGAATCTCACGCGGCGGCAGGCGATATCGAGGTTCTCATCTACCACCCCGAGCTGGCTGGGGAGTACGCCGCCAGAATCAGGCAGTGCGAGCCCGGCCTGCGTCTCGCCGTCTGTGCCACGCCCGAGGAGGCCGCCCGCGCCGTGGAGCGGGCCGACATCGTGTTCGCCAGCGTGACCTTCCCGACCGCCCTCTTCGCGCGGGCGAAACGGCTCAAGTGGGTGCAGGTCATGGGGGCCGGCGTTGAGCGCTTTGTCCTGGCCGAGAGCGCCCTGCCGCCGGACGTGTCCCTGACCCGGGTCGTGGGCTCGTTCGGCGAGCGCATGGCCGAGTACGTCCTTGCGTACATGCTGGCCATAACCCAGCTGACGCGCCGGGCGATGGAGAACCAGCGCGCGCATCGCTGGGAGCCGTTCCGCCCCAAGTACCTGCGCGGCCTGACGCTGGGCGTGGCCGGGCTGGGGTCGGTGGGGCGGAAGGTGGCCGAGCTGGCGGCGGCGGTGGGCATGCGCATCGTGGCGTTCGACCTCGACCTGGACCGGGCGCGGGGGTGCCCGGCGGTCGCGGCGGCCTACGGGCCGGGCCGGCTCGAGGCGTTCTGCGCCGCCTGCGATTTCCTGTGCCTGTGCCTGCCGGTCACGGAACGAACGGTCGGCCTGATCGGACGGGACGAGCTGCGGGCGATGAAGCGCGACGCGTACATCATCAACATCGCGCGCGGGCCGCTGATCCGCGAGCGCGAGCTGGTCGAGGAGCTGGGGCGGGGCACCATCGCCGGCGCGGTCCTTGACGTGCTGTGCGCCGAGCCGCCCGACCCGCAGGACCCGCTCTGGGACATGGCGGGCGCATACCTCACCCCGCACAGCGCCGGGCCCAGCCTCCCCGACGAGGTGCTGGCGGTGTTCTTCGCCAATCTCGACCGCTGGCGGGCCGGTCAGCCGCTGCTGCACGCAGTGGACCGCGAGCGGGGGTTCTAGCGGCGATGGGAGGGGTCAAGGTGCGAATCCAGGGCCACCCGATACTCGGGGCGGCGCCAGCCGGGCGCCGGGTGACGATCACGGTGGACGGGCGGCCCGTGGCGGCCGTCGAGGGGGAGCCGGTCGCGGCGGCGCTCATGGCCGCCGGCGTGCGGGCGTTCCGGCGCACCACGAAGACCGGCGAGTGGCGCGGGGTGTTCTGCGCCATCGGCCGCTGCACGGACTGCGTGATGACGATTGACGGCGTTCCGAACGTCCGCACCTGCGTGACGCCGGTGCGCGACGGCATGGCCGTGGCCACCCAGACGGGCCTGGGGAAGTGGGGCGTTGACGATGCTGGCGACTGAACTGGCGATCGTCGGGGCCGGGCCGGCCGGGCTTGCCGCCGCCATCGAGGCGGCGCGGCACGGCGTCGAGGTGACCCTGATAGACGAGAACGCGCGGCCGGGCGGGCAGCTGTTCAAGCAGATCCACAAGTTCTTCGGCTCGCGCCAGCATGGCGCCGGGACGCGCGGCGTAGACCTCGGGGCGCGTCTGCTCGGCGACGTGCGCAAGACGGGCGTGAATGTCATGCTCAACACCGTGGCCTGGGGGATATTCGACGGCCCCACGTTGGCCCTGTATGACGGCGCGGGCAGCCGCCAGGTGGCGGCGCGGGCGGTGCTCCTGTGCACGGGGGCAACGGAGAACGCGCTGGCCTTCCCCGGCTGGACCCTGCCCGGCGTGCTGGGGGCGGGGGCGGCCCAGACCATGGTCAACCTGCACCGCGTGCTGCCCGGCCAGCGCGTGCTCACGGTCGGCGCCGGGAACGTGGGCCTGATCGTCTCCTTCCAGCTCCTGCAGGCGGGTGCCGGGGCGGTCACCGTGGTCGAGGCGCTCCCCCGCATCGGCGGCTACGCCGTACACGCGGCCAAGCTCGCCCGGGCCGGCGTGCCGATCCTGACGTCGACAACGATCGTCGAGGCCTGCGGCGAAGACGGCGTCGTGGCGGCCGTCGTGGCCGGCCTGGACGCCGCCGGACGGCCGGACCCGAGGACCGCCCGCAGGCTCGACGTTGACACGATATGCCTTGCCGTGGGCTTGAGCCCGCTGGCCGAGCTGGCGTTCATGGCCGGCTGCCAGTTCGCGTTTGTCCCCGAGCTGGGCGGGCACGTGCCGGTGCACGACGAGGGCATGGCCACCACCGTGCCCGGGATATACGTGGCCGGGGACGTCGCCGGCATCGAGGAGGCCAGTACGGCCATGGACGAGGGGCGGCTGGCCGGCCTGTCCATCGCCGCCGCCCTCGGGCGGCTGGCCCCGGACGCGGCCGAATCTGAGAAGAAGGCCATCCGCGCCCGACTCGACGAGCTGCGCGCCGGACCGTTCGGCGAGCGTGTGCGCGCTGGCAAGTCCCGCCTTGTGGGGCAAGCCGGGGCCGGAGCCGGGGTCGGGGCCGGGCGCGCCTGCGGCACGCCTGCGGCGGCCCCCGCCGCCGCGCCGCCGGGGCCGCCCACGCCGGCGGAACGGGCCTCCTGCCCCGCCGACGGCGTGCTCGGCGCAGACACACTGCGGCGCTTGCCCGGCGTCCCGTCGCCGGAGCGCCTGCGCGCCGGGCCGGTGGCGGTGATCGAGTGCCCGCAGGAGATCCCCTGCGACCCGTGCCAGGCCGCGTGCAAGAAGGGCGCCATCGCGGTCGGCCCGCGCCTGACCAGCCTGCCGCGCCTGGACGACTCCCGGTGCACCGGCTGCGGCCTGTGTGTGCCGGCGTGCCCCGGCCAGGCAGTGTTCGTCGTCGATCAGAGCGGCGACGACGGCTCGGGGACGGTCATGTTTCCGTGGGAGTTTTTGCCGCGCCCCGAGCCGGGCGCGGCGGTTCGAGCCGCCGACCGTCGCGGCCGCCCGCTGGGGCCGGCGACGGTGGTGGCGGTCAAGGACGTGCGGGGGTTTGACCGCACGCCGGTCGTTACGCTGCGCGTGGGCCGGGACATAGCCATGGAGGTCCGCGGCCTTGTGCGGGGGGTGGGGGCGTGAGCGGCGGGGCGAGCGGGGCAAGCGGGGCGGGCGGGGCAAGCGGGGCGGGCGGGGCAAGCGGGGCGGGCGGGGCGAAGGGGGCGGCCGGGAAGACGGCCGACAAGGCCGCCGGGCTCATCGTGTGCCGCTGCGAGGAGGTCACATCGGCCGAGATCGAGGCGGCGATCACCGACGGCGCGCTCACGGCCAACGAGGTCAAGCGCATGACGCGCGCCGGCATGGGATTGTGCCAGGGGCGCACGTGCGGCCGGCTGGTGCGGCAGATAATCGCCCGTCGCACCGGCGTGCCCGTGGGCGAGGTGGCGGTGCCCACCGTGCGGCCACCGGTGCGCCCGATACCGCTGGGCCGGCTGGCAGCGGCCGCCGACGACGGTGCGGGCGGCGGTGCGGGCGGCGGTGCGGGCGGCGGCGCAGGCGGCGGCGCAGGCGGGGGTGCAGGCGCCGGTGGGGGCCTATGATGCGGTCGTCATCGGCGGCGGCGCCGCCGGCTGCGGGGTGGCGTACCACCTCGCCGCCCGCGGGGCGCGGGTAGCGGTGGTGGAGAGGGGGGGACTGGGCGATGGCACCAGTTCCGCCACGCACTGCAACCTCTCTCTGCACAACCGCCTGCCGGGGCCGGACTTCGCGCTCGCCATGGCGTCGGTGAGCACGTACGAGCGGTTCGTCGCCGACCTGGGGTGGGAGCTCGGCTACCAGCGCCGGGGCAGCGTGCTCCTGGTCGAGCGGGACGAGGATCTGCCCGAGGTGGCGCGCCGCGCCGCCGCCCAGACGGCGGCCGGCCTGAAAGTCGAGTTCCTGGACGGGCCGGCCCTGCGCCGGGCCGACCCGGCGACGGCGGCCGACCTCGCCGGCGGGGCGCTGTGCCGGCGGAGCGCGTGGTTTGACCCGGGGTCCCTGCTGCGGTCGTACGCGCGCGCCGTTCGGGCGGCCAAAGGCCGCGTCCTGACGCACACGGAGGCCACCGGCATCGTGGTCTCCCGCAACCGGGCGGTCGGCGTCGTGACCCGGGCGGGGCGGCTCACGGCGGGGGCGGTGGTGGTCGCGGCGGGGGCGTGGGCGGCCGGGGTGGCGAAGATGGCCGGCTCCCGGCTCACGATCATCCCCGAACGCGGGCAGGTGCTGGTGACGGAGCGCATGCCGGCGCTCGGGGTGGGGATCAGGACCGAGTTCCGCCGCGGGCACGGGCCGGGCTTTTGGCTGGTGCTTACGCAGACGGAGAGCGGCAACTTCCTCATCGGGCGCTGCGGCGACCCCGCCGGGTGGGACAGAAGCGTCGTCCCCGCCGCTATGGCCGCCGTGGCGGCCCGCGCCGCCCGGTTCGTGCCCGCCCTGGGGCGCGCCGCGGTGATCCGGGCCTTCGCCGGCCTGCGGCCGTACAGTGCCGACGGGCTGCCGCTCCTGGGGCCGGCCGACGGGCCAGTGGGCCTGTACGTGGCGGCCGGGCTCGGCGACAAGGGGATCGGGATCGGATATGGGTCCGCGCTGGTGGCCGAGATGATCGCCGGGGAGAAGACATCGCTTGACGCAACGGCGTTCGACCCCCGCCGCAGCACCGCCCTCGGGGCGGCCGGGACCCGGCCACCCCAGGGCGGGGCGGGCGGCGAGATCGAGTAGGTCGGTCGGCGGCGGGCCGCGGCGAGAGGCCGGGACGCGGGTCGGACGCGGCGGATAAGCGGGTGAGGGGTGAGGCAAGTGGGGCAAGTGAGGCCGGCGGCGGGCGCGGAACGCGGGGGACTACGCCAGCAGATCGAGGCCCAACGGCCGGCGGTGGGGTTGTTCTATAACCTGCCAGGGGCGGCGCTGGTGGAGATGGCCGGCTGGGCGGGCTTCGACTTCGTTGTCCTGGATACAGAACACGGGCCACTGGGCTTTGAGTCCGTGCACGCCCTGGTGGCGGCGGCCGAGGCGGCGGGCACATCGGCCATCGTACGAGTGACCGAGAACGAGCCGTCGCTCATCCTGCGCGCCCTCGACAGCGGGGCGGCCGGCATCGTCGTGCCGCAGGTCGAGGACGCCGGCGGGGCGCGGCGCGCCGTCGAGTCCGCGCGCTTTCCGCCCGCCGGCCGCCGCGGCTTCGCCATGAGCACGCGGTCCAGCCGCTACGGGCTTCTGGATCTCGCCACGTATATGGACGTGAGCGCGCGGGCGCTGATGGTGTGCCAGGTGGAGACGGCGCGGGCGCTGGAGAACCTGGATGACATCGCCGGCGTGCCCGGGGTCGACATCGTGTACGTGGGGCCGTCCGACCTCGCCCAGTCGCTGGGCTTTGGCGGCCGCACCGACGACCCCGAGCTCAAGCGGGTCGTGGCCGATACCGTGGGCCGGCTCTTGAAAAGCGGGGCGCGGGTCGGATTGGCCGTCCCCGACGGCGAATCCGCCGCGCGGTGGGCGGCGCAGGGGGTCGTATTCCTGGCCATCGGGGCCTGCGGCGTCCTCGGGCGCGCCCTGCGGGGCACGGTCGCCCAGGCGCGCGCCGCGCCGGCCCGCGGCGCGGGTGGCGAGGAAGGCAGCACGGGCGGGGGGGTGAGCGCATGAGCGAGGCGGCGGGCGAGGCGGCGCCGATCGGCGCCGAGGTGCTGGCGGAGCTGGTCAAGCTCGGCGCCGCGGTGATCTCCGACGCCATGGGGCGCTCGGGGGCGATGGCCGGCATCGGCCCCCTGCCGGCGCCGGGCGTCGCCGTGGCCGGACCGGCGTTCACCGTGCGCACCCGGCCGCACGACAACCTTTTCGTGCACCGGGCCCTGGACCTGGCCGCCCCGGGCGACATCATCGTCGTCGACGCGGATGGCGACATGGGGTCGGCGATGGTCGGCGAGATCATGTGCCGCATCGCGAAAAAGCGCGGCGTGGCGGCGTTCGTGGTCGACGGGTCGGTGCGCGACGTGCTGGAGGTGCGGGACCTGGGCTTCCCCCTCTACGCGCGCGGCGTAACCCCGCGCGGCCCACACAAGGACGGGCCGGGCGAGGTGGGCGGGGCGGTCTGCTGCTGTGGCGTCGTGGTGCACCAGGGCGACGTGGTCGTGGCCGATTCCGACGGCGTGACCGTGGTGCCCCGCCGGGCGTCGGCCGCGGTCCTGGAACAGGCGCGCGCTGTGGCCCGCAAGGAGGCCACGATGCTGGCGGACCTGGAGGCGGGGCGACTGGACCGGAGCTGGGTCATGAAGGCTATCCGGGCGCGGTACGGCGGCTGAAGGCCGGCGAGCGGACCCAAAGGACTGCAGATAGCACCAAACCAGGGAGGCGGACAGATGAACAAGTTCCCTCTCAGCTACGCGGTAACCGCCGAGCTGATCCCGCTGTTCAAGCAAGAGCTCGTCGAGTGCAAGGTGCGGCCGGGCGAGACCGTGTGCCTGTTCACTGACCCGCGCACCAACCCGCACTACCCGGCGGCGTTCTTCGGCGCGGCGAAGGAGCTGGGGGCCAATGTGTTCCAGCTCGTGGTGCCGTTCTTCACCAAGGGCGCCAAGCACGTGGCGCGCGCCTACAGCGACGACATCATCCCGCCGCACGGGCCGCTGGAGGCGATGAAGGCCGTCGACCTGGTCATCGACATGTCCACCGTCGGCTGGCTTTACACCAACGTCCACAACGAGATCCTCAAGTCCGGCACGCGCACGCTGATGGTCAAGGAGCCCGACGAGTGCCTGCGCCGCATGCTGCCCTGCCCCGAGGTCCGCAAGCGCACCCTGGCCGGGGCGGAGCTCATGGAGAAAGGCAAGAAGCTGCGCATGAAGACCAAGGCCGGCACCGACCTGACCCTCGACAAGACGGGCCGCAAGGCCAGCTTCCAGTACGGCGCCTCGGACATCCCGGGCCGCTGGGACCACTGGCCGTCGGGCCAGGTGGCCACGGCGCCGGTCGAGGGGTCGGCCGAGGGCGTGCTGGTGCTCGACGTCGGCGATATCATCCTGCGCCTGGAGCGCTACGTGGCCAAGCCGATCACCTGCCAGTTCAAGGGTGGCAAGATCGTCAGCATCGAGGGCGGGCTCGACGCCTACCTGCTGCGCGAGTACATGAACACCTGGAAGGACGACAAGGCGTTCATCCCGGCGCACATCGGCTGGGGCACCGAGCACCGGGCGATATGGTACACCCTCGGCCTGCGCCACGTCCGCGGCGGAGTCATGGACGCCGAGTCGTTCTACGGCAACATCCTGCTCGGCATGGGCTGCAACTACTTCATCGGCCTGGGCGGCGCCAACGTGACCTCGGCGCACATCGACTTCTGCATGCGCAACTGCGACTTCTGGGTCGACGACGTACAGGTACTCAAAGACGGCAAGATCGTGCCCGAGAACTTGAAGTAGCGCTGTTTACGCGGCGCCGCGCGCCGGGCCGCGCGCCGGGGCGCGGCGCCGCAAACCCCGAACGGGCAGCAGGAGGCGGACACATGAACAAGTTCCCTCTGCACTACGCGGTGACTGCCGAGCTGATCCCGCTGTTCAGGCAAGAGCTCGTCGAGTGCAAGGTGCAGCCGGGCGAGACGGTGTGCCTGTTCACGGACCCGCGCACCAACCCGCACTACCCGGCGGCGTTCTTCGGCGCGGCCAAGGAGCTCGGCGCCAACGTGTTCCAGATGGTGACACCGTTTTTCACCGGCGGCACGCAGCGCATCGCGCGCGCCTACAGCGACGACATCATCCCGCCGCACGGGCCGCTGGAGGCGATGAAGGCCGCCGACCTGGTCATTGACATGTCGACGGTCGGCTGGATGCACACCGGCGTACACAACGAGGTCCTGAAGTCAGGCACGCGCACGCTGATGGTCAAGGAGCCCGACGAGTGCCTGCGCCGCATGCTGCCCTGCCCCGAGGTGCGCAAGCGCACCCTGGCCGGGGCGGCGGTCATGGAGAAAGGCAAGAAGTTGCGCATGAAGACCAGGGCCGGCACCGACCTGACCTTCGACAAGACGGGCCGCAAGTCGTTCTTCCAGTACGGCGCCTCGGACATCCCGGGCCGCTGGGACCACTGGCCGTCAGGCCAGGTGACCGCGGCGCCCGTCGAGGGGACAGCCGAGGGCGTGCTGGTGATCGATGTCGGCGATATCATCCTGCGCCTGGAGCGCTACGTGTCCAAGCCGATCACCTGCCAGTTCAAGGGCGGCAAGATCGTCAGCATCGAGGGCGGGCTCGACGCCTACCTGCTGCGCGAGTACATGACTGCCTGGAAGGACGACAAGGCGTTCATCCCGGCGCACGTCGGCTGGGGCACCGAGCACCGGGCCATATGGTACACCCTCGGCCTGCGCCACGTGCGCGGCGGCACCATGGACGCCGAGTCATTCTACGGCAACATCCTGCTCGGCATGGGCTGCAACTACTTCATCGGCCTGGGCGGCGCCAACGTGACCTCGGCGCACATCGACTTCTGCATGCGCAACTGCGACTTCTGGGTCGACGACATGCAGGTGCTAAAAGACGGCAAGATCCTGCCCGGGGGACTGAAGTAGCGCGAAAGACCTCGACCCGGCGATAAGGGGGGCGGCGGATGAACAAGTTCCCTCTCAACTACGCGGTGACTGCCGAGCTGATCCCGCTGTTCAAGCAGGAGCTCGTCGAGTGCAAGGTGCAGCCGGGCGAGACGGTGTGCCTGTTCACGGACCCGCGCACCAACCCGCACTACCCGGCGGCGTTCTTCGGCGCGGCCAAGGAGCTCGGCGCCAACGTGTTCCAGCTCGTGGTGCCGTTCTTCACCCGTACCTCCAAGAGCGTCGGGCGGGCATACAGCGACGACATCATCCCGCCGCACGGGCCGCTGGAGGCGATGAAGGCATCGGGCCTGATCGTCGACATGTCCACCGTCGGGTGGCTTTACACCAACATCCACAACGAGGTCCTGAAATCCGGCGCGCGCACGCTGATGGTCAGGGAGCCGGAGGAGTGCCTGCGCCGCATGCTGCCGTGTCCCGAGGTGCGCAAGCGCTCCCTGGCCGGGGCGGCGGTCATGGATAAGGGCAAGAAGGTGCGCGTGAAGTCCCGGGCGGGCACCGACCTGACCTTCGACAAGACGGGCCGCAAGGGCCAGTTCCAGTACGGCGCCGCGGATATCCCGGGCCGCTGGGACCACTGGCCGTCGGGCCAGGTGGCCACGGCGCCCATCGAGGGGTCGGCCGAGGGCGTGCTGGTGCTGGACGTGGGCGACATCATCCTGCGCATCGACCGCTACGTCAGTGAGCCGATCATCTGCCACCTCGAGGGCGGGCGCATCGCGCGCATCGAGGGCGGGCTCGACGCGTACATCCTGCGCGAGTACATGAACGCCTGGAACGACGAGAAGGCGTTCATCCCGGCGCACATCGGCTGGGGCACCGAGCACCGGGCCATATGGTACACCCTCGGATTGCGCCACGTCGGCGGCGGCGTCGAGGATGCGGCGTCGTACTACGGCGCCATCCTGCTCGGCGTCGGCGCCAACCACTTCATCGGGCTGGGCGGCAAGAACGTGTCAGCGGCGCACATCGATTTCTGCCTGCGCCACTGCGATCTGTGGATCGACGATGTGCAGGTCTTCAAGGACGGCGTAATACTGCCCCAGGACCTGAAGTAAACGCGGCGCGGCGCCGCTCCGGGGCGGCGCGCCGCCGGATGGGCGGGAGGCAAGGCGATGACTGGCGGACGTGGAGCGGACGCAGACGACTTGAAGGGGCGCGCGGCGGCGGCGGTCGACGCGGCGGCGCCGCGGCTGATCGAGCTTTCCGATTACATCCACGACCACCCCGAGCTGGGGCACCGCGAGGTCCTGGCGCAGGCCGCCCTGTGCCGCGCCCTGCGCGAACTGGGCTTCACGGTCGCAGAGGGGGTGGCCGATCTCCCGACGAGCTTCCGCGCTGACCTGCGCGGGGGGCGGGACGGCCCGGCAGTGGCCTTTCTGGCCGAGTACGACGCTTTGCCCGACATCGGCCACGGCTGCGGCCACAACCTGATCGGGGCGGCGGCGGTGGGCGCCGGTGCGGCGATGGCCGCCGTGCTGCCGGACCTCGCCGGCGCGGCGGTGGTGCTGGGCACGCCGGCCGAAGAGGTGCCGCCGGCGGCGAAGGGGCTGATGATGGAGCGCGGCGCGTTTGCCGGTGTCGACGTGGCCCTGATCATGCACGGCGGCGACCGCACCACGACCGGGGCCGGGTCGCTGGCGGTCGAGGCCCTGGACTTCGAGTTCAGCGGGCGCACGGCGCACGCCTCGAAGTACCCCGAGCTGGGCATCAGCGCCCTGGACGCGGCGTGCCTGACGATGCACGCCATCGAGATACTGCGCGAGCACGTGCGCTCTGACGTGCGCATCCACGGCATCGTCACCGACGGCGGCCGCGCCCCCAACATCGTCCCCGAGCGCGCGGCGCTGCGCTACTACGTGCGCGCCCTGGACAGCGCGTACCTGGACGAGGTCGTGGCGCGGGTCAAGTGCTGCGCCCGCGGCGGGGCGCTGGCCACCGGCGCCGGCGTCGACGTGAAGACGGCGCAGCGCATCGAGAACAAGCTCCTGCTGCCGACCCTGGATGCGCTCTTGCTGAAAAACGCCGCGGCCGCCGGCGCGCCGCAGGTGATGACGCCCGAGGCGGCCCTGGGCTCGACCGACTTCGGCAACGTCACTCAGCGCCTGCCGGGGTCGACACTGAAGATGGCGATTGTGCCCGAGAACACCCCCTCGCACACGCGGGAGTGGGCCGCGGCGGCTAAAAGCGACGCCGGCCACCGCGCCGTGCTGTGCGCGGCGAAGGCGCTGGCGTGGACGGCGATCGACCTTCTGACCACGCCGGACCTCTTGCCGAAGGTTAAGGACGAGCACGCCGCGCGCGCCCGGCGGCCGGGCGGCGGGCGGTAGTCGGCGCCATCCAACGCACCAACGACGCACTACATCGCGGGAAAAGAGGTGCCGGCGTGAACAGGTTCCCACTGTCGTACAACGTCACCGCCGAGCTGATCCCCCTGTTCAAGGGCGAGCTTGAGGCATGCAAGATAAAGGCGGGCGATACCGTCGCCCTGTTCACCGACCCGCGCACGAATCCCCACTACCCGGCGGCGTTCTTCGGCGCCGCCAAGGAGCTGGGGGCGCACGTGTTCCAGATCGTCGTGCCGTACATGACGAAGAGTACCGCGACGGTCGGCCGCGCCTACAGCGACGACGTCATCCCCTCGGTGGCGGTGCTGGAGGCCATGAAGCCGTGCACGCTGGTCGTCGACATGTCGACGGTCGGCTGGCTGCAGACCAACGTGCACAACGAGGTGCTCAAGGCCGGGGTGCGCACGCTGATGGTCAAGGAGCCCGAAGAGGTCCTGCGCCGCATGAAGGCCCCCGACCCCGACGTCGTCCGCCGCGCCCTGGCCGGGGCGCAGGCCATCGAGGCGGCCAAGAGCATCCGCGTCACCTCGCCCGCCGGCACCGACTTGCGGTTTGACAAGACCGGCCGGCCGGGCAAGGGCCGCCGGGGCTTCTCGGACGTCCCCGGGCACTGGGGCCACTGGCCGTCGGGCCAGATCACGTGCGCCCCGCTCGAGGGGTCGGCCGAAGGGGTGCTCGTGGTCGGCATCGGCGACATCATGCTGCGGCTGGAGCGCTACGTTGAGGAGCCCATCCGGTGCACGTTCGAGAAGGGCCGCATGACGACCATCGACGGCGGGCTGGACGCCATGCTCCTGAAGGAGTACCTGGCGGCGTGGAAGGACGAGCGGGCGTACATCCCGGCGCACGTCGGGTGGGGCATCGAGCACCGCTGCATCTGGTACACCATGGCCCTGCGTCACGTGCGCGGCGGCGTGATGGACGCCGAGTCCTTTTACGGCAACGTCCTGCTGGGCATGGGCGCCAACTTCATGGGCGACCTCGGGGGCGCCACCCGCACCCCGGCCCACATGGACTTTTGCCTGCGCAACTGCGACTTCTACCTGGACGGCCGGCTGATCGTGACCGGCGGTGAGATCGTAGCCAAGGAGCTGAAGTAGCACGGTGAGAAGCGCGGAAGCCCTCAGTCCCGGGTGCATGGCGGCGCTGGCGCTGCCTGTGCTGATCATCGTGTTCAACGACACGGCCTTCAACGTGAGCCTGCCGTCGCTGGTGGACCGCCTGGGCGCCAGCGAGACGGCGGTGGCGTGGCTGGTCACCGTGTACATCCTGGCCAGCACGGTGCTCATGCCCGTCGCCGGCCAGGCCGGCGACGCCCTGGGCAAGCGCCGCGTGTACCTTCTGGGTATCGCCCTGTTCGGGTTGGGCTCTGTAGTCTGCGCGGCGGCCCGGAGCTACTGGTGGTTGGCGGCCGGCCGCTCTCTGCAGGGCGTCGGCGGGTCGGCCATCGTGCCCCTGTCGCTGGCCCTTCTGTCTGACAACGTGCCGCCGTCAAACCGCAGCCGCGCCCTGGGCACGTGGGAGGCGGCCACCCCGGCCGGCGGTGTGCTGGGGCCGGTGCTCGGCGGGGCGCTCCTGGAGTGGGCGGGCTGGGGCGTTACGCTGGGGCTCATGGCGGTGCTGGCCGGCGTAGGGCTGGTCCTGGTCCGCCGCTACATCCGGCGGGCGCCGCCGCCGGCGGCGGACCGCCCGGCGGGTGCCGCCGCAAGCAGGGCCCGCCCCGACGTCGTGGGGGGCGTCCTGCTGACCGGCGCGCTCGTGTGCCTGCTCTTCCTGGTGGGGGGCGGGGCGCAAAGCCGGCACGCGGCGGTTGCCCTGGCGGCGGGCGGCGTGGCCGCTGGGGCGGCGTTCGTGGCCTGGGAGAGGCGCGTTCCATCGCCGTTTCTGCCCATAAGGATGGTTTCCGGCCGGGCGTTCCTGTTCGCCATGATCGGAGGTTTCGCCATGATGTTCATCGGTTTTGGAGCCACCATCGCATCGCCGCTGTACCTCGGCCGGGTGCTGGGACTGACGCCCCTGACCCTGGGCATGGCGCTGATCCCGCGGTCGGGGTTCCAGCTCATCAGCACGCCGCTGGGCGCCAGGCTGGTGGGCGCGTTCGGGCACCGCGCCCCAGCGGTCGCCGGCATGGCGTTCTCGGCGCTGTCCCTGGCGCTGACGGCCGTGGGCGCCTGGCGGCATAGCCTGCCCCTGGTCGTCGCCGGGCTGGGCGGGTTTGGCTTTGCGCGCGGGCTGTGCCCGGCGGCATACTCGAGCGCGGCCACGATGCGGCTTCTGCCCCAGGACTCGGGCGCCGGGGCGGGGCTCTACGAGCTGGCCCGCTACTCCGGGGCCCTGTTCGGCTCGGCCGCGTTCGGCGCGGCCATCCCCCGCATACGGGAGTCGGCCCTGGCGCGGGGCTCGCCCGACGCCACCTACGGCGTCGTGTTCGCGCTGGCGGCCGCCCTCGCCGTGCTCGGCGCGCTGGCGGGCCTGGGCCTGCCCAATGGCGCCGGCGGTCGGCGGCGGCGCCTCGCCGCCAGCGAGGCGGCGGCGTGCGGGACCGCGGGGGGTGAGGGCTGATGGCGGCGCCGGGGGCTCTCGGGCGGCGGGCCGCTTCCCCGCGCGGCGGCGGCGACCTCGTGGTGTTCCACCCGGCGCGCGTCGACCACTTCGTCGGCCGCCTGGCCGCGGCCGGAGACGGCGGGCCGACCTGGCCGGGGCGCGTGGTGGCCTGCCGCAACGGTGCGGAAGTGGCGGCGGCGGCGCCGGGGATGGAGGTCCTGTGCGCCACCGGCTCCGGCTTCCCGGTCGCCGAGCTGAAACGGGCGCCGCACCTGCGCTGGGTGCACAGCCTGGGGGCCGGGGTGGACTGGATGGTCGGGCCCCAGGTGCCCACCGCGCTCCGGTTGCCGCGCCAGGTCAAGCTCACGCGCTCGATCGGGGTGCACGGCACGACGATGGCCGAGTTCGTCCTGGCGTACCTTCTGGCGTTCAACGCCGACCTGCCGCGAGGCCTGCGCCAGAAGGCCGAGCACCGCTGGCAATGGTACCGCGTGCCGCGCATCGCCGGCAAGCGGCTCGGGGTGGCCGGTCTGGGCCACATCGGGCGCGAGGTGGCGCGTCTGGCGTCCGGCCTGGGCATGGAGGTATCGGGGCTGCAGCAGCGGTCGCGGCCGTGCCGGTGGGCGCGCCGCATCTTCACGCCCGACCAGCTGCCGGCGTTTCTGGCCGGACTCGACTTCCTGGTCATCGTGCTGCCGCTCACCCCGGTCACGCGGGGGATGTTCGGAGAGCCGGAGCTCTCGGCCATGAAGGAGGCGGCGGTGGTGGCCAACATCGGGCGCGGGCCGGTGATCGACGAGGCGGCGCTGATCGACGCCCTGCGGCGCAAGGTCATCGCGGGGGCGGCCCTCGACGTGTTCGAACGCGAGCCCTTGCCCCCGTCGAGCCCGCTGTGGGACATGCCCAACGTGCTCATCACGCCCCACATGGCGGGCCAGGCCAACGTCACGGCGGCGTGCGAGTTCTTCATCAAGAACCTGGAGCGCTACCTTCGGGGCCAGCCGCTCCTCGGGGGGGTGAGCAGGCGCCGCGGCTATTGATCGTCACCACAACGGTGCGCTAGTGGGGCAATACACTCAATCCAGTAAACGGAGGCGGTACTCATGCGGCGATTCCCGACCTCGTTTGCGGCCACCGCGGAGTTGGTCGACCTGTTCCGGCGCCACCTTGAGCTGTGCAAGGTCAAGAAGGGTGAGAGCGTCATCGTGTTCACCGACCCGTGGATGAACCAGCATTACGCCGCGGCGGCCTTCGGCGCGGCGCTGCAGCTCGGCGCCGACGTGTTCATCATGACCGTGCCGTCGACGATCGGCGGCATGGACCCCACCGCGGGCAGCCACAGCGCCGTCCTCTCCGGCCGCACCGTGACCGAGGCGTGGAAGAACGCCGACATGGTCATCGGCACCGCCTCGCCGGCGATCCAGTGGCTGTACTCGACGGCCCACAACGAGGCGCTGGATGCGGGCACGCGCACGCTGATGGTGTTCGAGCCGGAGGACGTGCTGCGGCGCATGTTCCCGTGCCAGGAGGTCAAGGAGCGCAGCATCCGCGGGGCGGAGGTAATGACCAAGGCCAAGACGATCCGCGTCACCTCCGACGCCGGGACGGACTTCGTCATGGACAAGACCGGCATCGTTGGCGAGGCGCAGTACGGCATCGCGGACGTGCCCGGCCGCTGGGACCACTGGCCGTCGGGCCTGGTCGCCTGCAACGTGATCGCCGGCTCGGCCGAGGGCACGCTGGTGCTGGGCGTGGGCGACATCACCTTCCGGCTCGGCCGCTACTTCACCGACCCGGTGAAGCTGACCCTGCGCGGCGGCAAGATCGTCAAGATCGAGGGCCGCGCCGACGCCATCCTGCTCGAGGACTACTTCAAGTCGGCCAGGGACCCCCGCGCGTACTGCGGACCCGCCCACATCGGCTGGGGCACCGACCACCGCGCCCAGTACTTCTCGCTGGCCATGAAGTACCGGGAGCACGGCGGCCACATGGACTCCGAGTCGTTCATGGGCAACGTGCAGACGGCGTTTGGGCGCGACATCTTCCGCGGGTTGGGCGGCACGAACGACGTCAACTTCCACATCGACTTCCCGTGCCGCAACTGCAACTTCTACCTCGACGACAAGCTCATCGTCAAGAACGGCGTCATCGTCGACGAGAGGTGCAAGTAGCGCCGGACGCCGGCCCGGTGCGGCGCGCGATAGGGGTGGGGTGGCGCATGGGCGACCTCCTGGAGGTTGCGGATCTGAGGAAGAAGTTCATGCTGCGGGAATCGCTATTCGTCCGCCGCGAGCTGTGGGCCGTGAGCGGCGTAACCTTCAGCGTGGCGCGCGGGGAAACGCTGGGGCTGGTGGGCGAGAGCGGGTGCGGCAAGTCCACCGTCGGACGCTGCATCGTCAGGCTGCTCGACACCACCGCGGGCGCCATCAGCTTCGACGGGCACAGGATATCGCGGTTCAGCCAGCGCCAGTTCTGGCCGCTGCGCCGCCGCATCCAGATGGTGTTCCAGGACCCCGCAGACTCCCTCAACCCGCGCATGACCGTCCAGGAGATGGTCATGGAGCCGCTGCGCCTGCACACCAGGCTAGCGCGCCGCGACCGCGAGGACCGCGTCCGGGAGCTCTTGGAGCTGGTGGGCCTCAAGGAGGAATACATGGACCGCTTCCCGCACCAGCTCAGCACGGGCCAGCAGCAGCGCGTGGGCGTGGCCCGCGCCGTGGCCACCCAGCCGGACTTCCTGGTCCTGGACGAGCCGACCTCGGCCCTGGACGTCTCGGTCCGGGGGCGCATCCTGAAGCTTCTGAGCGATCTCGGCGCGCGCTTCGGCATGACATACCTGTTCATTTCGCACGATCTGTCCGTGATCAAGCACATGTGCCAGCGGGTGGCGGTGATGTACCTGGGGATGGTGGTCGAGGTCGGCCCGGCGGCGGCCATCTTCCGCGAGCCCCTGCACCCGTACACCACGGCCCTGATCGCCGCCATTCCCATCCCCGACCCGAAGCAGGCCAAGAAGCGGATGATCCTCAGCGGCGAGGTGCCAAGCCCGGTGAACTTGCCGGCCGGCTGCTTCTTCAGGTCGCGCTGTCCGAGGGCTCAGGCCGCCTGCGCCGAAACGCGGCCCGGCCTGCGCGACGTCGGGGGCGGCCACCGCGTGGCGTGCCTGGCGGTATAGGCCGACGGGGTTTGACAGGATTCTCGCGGCGAAGGGGGTGGGCCAGGCACAGGGGGCGAAAGCGGGGTCGGCGCGCGGGGGCGCTATCGATTCGGCGGCCAAGCATCTCGTTGCTAAACATCTCCTAGGGAGGTAGTGTGCTCGTGGCCAGAAAGGTACTGGTACTGGCGTTGATCGCGGTCCTGGCCGCCGGCTTCGCCGGCTGCGCCCAGGGCCCGGCCCAGCCGAAGACGCTGGTCATCGCCAACCCGGGCGACATCGAGACCATCGACAACGACAGGTCGGTCGGCCCGGCCAAGAACGCCATCATAAACTTCGCCGAGTGGCAGTGGATCGGCTACGGCCAGAAGACCGGCGCCAACGACGTGCTGATGTCAGACACGACGAAGCTCGTTCCCCGCGTCGTGGAGTCGTGGAAGGTAGAGCCGCAGCCTGACGGCACCTGCAAGTACACGCTGAAGGTGCGCAAGGGCGTCACGTTCCACAGCGGCAACGAGCTGACGGCCGAGGACCTGAAGTTCGGCATGCTCCGCCGCGCCGGCCTGGAGCGAGACTGGTTGGAGAACACCCAGGGCTTCTGGTTCGCCTCCGAGGACACCTGCAAGGTGATCGACAAGTACACCCTGGAGTGCACGACGGAGCGGCAGGGGCTGTTCTTGCACATCTACACCCAGCGCTGGGTGCTGGACTCCAAGCTGGTCAAAGAGAACAGCGCCGCCGACGACCCCTGGGGCACGAAGTACTTGGCCAAGAACCCCGCCACCGGCGGCGCGTTCAAGGTCACGACATGGGTTCCGGGCGTCGAGATGGTCATGGAGCGGTTCCCTGAATGGTGGGGCCCCAAGCCCAAGCTGGACAAGATTGTATGGCGCGTCATCCCATCCGTCTCCGACCGCGTGCTGCTCCTGAAGGCGGGCGAGGTGGACGTGGCGATGGACCTGCCGGTGAAGGAGATCAACGCCCTCAAGGGCACACCGGGCGTGAAGATCGTCACCGCGCCGAGCACCAACCAGCTGTTCATCGCCATGAACCCCCAGATGCCGCCCTTTGACAACCTGAAGCTGCGCCAGGCGTTCTCGTACGCCTTCCCGTACCAGGAGGTCATCGACAACATCTACAAGGGCGCGGCCACCGATATGCCGGGGCCGGTCCCGGTCGGCGTGCCGGGCCACACTCAGCCCACCCGGCGCTTCACGACCGACCTCGACAAGGCCAGGCAGCTGCTGCAGGAGTCGGGTCTGTCCAACGTTGAGGTGACCCTGACCTACAACGCCGGGTTCCAGACCCACGAGGACATCGCGATCATCTTCCAGAACAGCCTCACCCAGATCGGCGTCAAGTGCAACCTGGAGAAGCTGGCGTCCGGCCAGTTCAACAGCCTGCTCCTGAAGAAGCAGGTCCCCTTCTTCTTCTACGAAGCCCTGGCCTGGATCCGGTCGCCGGGCTACATCCTGAACATGAACTTCCAGAGCACGGCGCACACCAACCAGTGGGACTACCGCAACGCGGCGGTGGACGACCTGCTGGCGCGGGCCGGCCTGGAGAACGACCCAGCCACGGCCAACGCCATGTTCAAGCAGATCGAGGGCATCCTGCTCGAGGACGCGCCGATGATCAACATCGCGCAGCCGAACTTCAACCTGGCGATGCGCGACAACCTCACCGGCTACGTGGTCCAGAACACCGAGCTGCACCACTTCTGGTTGCTAGACAAGAAGTAGGTGCCTGATGGGCTGGGCGGGGCGGGTTTCGCCCGCCCCGCCCGGCCCCGGTCCGCCGCGGACGGGTGCCGGCAAAAGGGGTGCAGGCCGTGAGGCTGATGCAGTACATCACAAAGCGCCTCCTGTTCCTGTTTCCGGTGATGCTGGGCGTGCTGGTGGTGACCTTCTTCATCGCCCGCATCCTGCCCGGCGACCCGCTGTTCCTGATGCTCGGCAAGGAGATTGACCAGGACCTGATCGACAGGACGCGCGCCGAGATGGGGCTGGATAAGCCTGTCGTGACCCAGTTCTACATTTACGTGCGCGGCGTGCTGAGCGGCGACCTGGGAATGGCGTGGCACACCGGCAACCCTGTGACCTACGACATGAAGTTCCGGTTCCCGGCGACGTTCGAGCTCACTACGCTGGGACTTCTGGTGTCCGTGGCCGTCTCGATACCGTTCGGCGTCATCGCCGCTGTACGGCGAGACGGCGTCCTCGACCACATGTGCCGGGGTGTGTCCCTGGTCGGCGTCTCCCTGCCCTCGTTCTGGCTCGGCCTGGTGCTCATATACTTCCTGTTCTACAAGCTCCACATCTTCCCACCCCCCCTGGGGCGGGGCCCGATCGGGTTCGCGCTGCCGCGCATAACCGGGCTGTACCTGGTGGACAGCCTGCTCACGGGCAACATCGGGGCCTTCTTTACCTCGCTGCGCTACATCACCCTGCCCATGGTCACCCTGGCGCTGGTCAACATGGCGCCCTTGACCAGGCTCACGCGGTCGAGCATGATCGAGGTGCTTGGCGCGGACTACGTCCGCTCGGCGCGGGCCGCCGGCATCTCGGAGCGCATCGTGACCTACCGCCTGGCGCTCAAGAACGCGCTCTTGGCGCCGGTGACGATGATCGGCCTCATGTACGGGCAGCTCCTGGCCGGCACCGTCATCGCCGAGACGATATTCTCCTGGCCCGGGCTGGGGCTGTGGGCGGTCAACGCGGCGGCCTCCAACGACTACGCTCCCATCCAGGCGTTTGCGCTCCTGGCGGCGGTCTTGCGCGTGATCGTCTTCCTGATCGTGGACCTCGTCTATTTCGCCATCGACCCGCGCATCCGCTACTGAGCGCGATGGTCGGCTGGAGGTGACGACAGTGCAAGTAGTGGGTAAGAAAGACCCTGGGCCCGGAGGGCCAAGCCATCGTCGCGGCTTCTGGACCCGACAGCGCGCAAACCTGCGCTACAGCGCGTACCTGTTCCGGCGCAACCCGCTTTCCGTGTTCGGCCTGGCGATCGTCGCCGTATTCATCCTTATCGCCATCCTGGCGCCGGTCCTGGTAACGACCGACCCGCTCGAGCCGCACAGCGGGTTGACGGACCTGCCGCCCTCGGCGACGAACTGGATGGGCACCGACTCGTCGGGGATGGATATCTACTCGCGGGTCATCTACGCCTCGCGGGTCGACCTGATGGTGGCCGGCGTGTCGGTTGCCCTGTCGCTGGTGATCGGGGTGCCGGTGGGGGCGCTGAGCGGGTACTTCGGCGGCGTCGTCGACGATGTAATAATGCGCATTCTCGACAGCCTGCAGGCGTTCCCGAGCTACATCCTGGCCATGGCCATCGTCGCCGCGGTGGGCCAGGACCTGAGCAACATCATATGGGTGCTGGCGTTCGTGAGCTTCCCCATTTACGCTCGCCTCATCCGGGCCCAGATGCTCTCGGTCAAGGAGAGCCAGTTCGCCGAGGCGGCGCGCTGCCTGGGGAACTCGCCGCTGCGCATCATCTTCCGCCACCTTCTGCCCAACTGCATGGGTCCGATCTGGGTCCAGGGGTCGCTCAACGCCGGCCACGCGCTGCTTCTGGCCGCCAGCCTGAGCTTCATCGGCCTGGGCGTCCGGATCCCCACCCCCGAGTGGGGCCTGATGGTCAGCATGGGTTCGCGCAACGTCGTGTTCGGGGAGTGGTGGCAGTCGTTTTTCCCCGGCGTCGCGATATTCCTGGCCGTCCTGGGCTTTAACCTGCTCGGCGACGGCCTGCAGGACGTATTCGACCCCAAGCGGCGGTGAGCCAAGAATGGAGGGCGGCGCTATGGAGGGCAAGGGGCCCCTGCTCGAGGTGCGTGGCCTGCACACCCACTTTCAAACCTACCGCGGCGTGGTCAAGGCGCTCAACGGCGTCACCTTCACGCTTGACCCCGGTGAGATCGTGGGGCTGGTGGGCGAGACGGGATCGGGGAAGTCGGTGACGGCTTTATCCATCCTGCGCCTCATCGTGCCGCCCGGCCGCGTCACGGCCGACTACGTCCGCCTTTCGGGCGAGGACCTCATGCGCAAGACGCCGGCCCAGATGCAGGATATACGCGGCGCGGCGATATCGATGATATTCCAGAACCCGCGCACCTCGCTGAACCCGCTGTTCACGGTCGGCGAGCAGATGCGGCTGGTGCTCCAGGTCCACCGCCGCACGTCGCGGCGGCACGCCCTGGCCGTGGCCGGCGAGATGCTGGACCGGGTCGGCATCGCCGGGGCCGCCCGCGTGCTGCGCTCGTTTCCCCACGAGCTCTCCAGCGGCATGTGCCAGCGGGTGATGATCGCCATGGCTCTTCTGTGCCGGCCCCGTCTGCTCATCGCGGATGAGCCCACCACGGGGCTTGACGTCACCCTCCAGGCGCAGATCCTGGAGCTGATCAAGGAGCTCGTCGCCACCAGCGGGACGGCGTGCCTCTTGATCACCCACGACCTCGGCGTCGTGGCCGAGACCTGCGACCGCACGATCGTCATGTACGGCGGGCGGGTATGCGAGGGCGCCCAGACCCTCGAGCTGTTCGACGCCCCCCGGCACCCGTACACGGCTGGGCTTCTGGCGTCCACCCTGCGCGTGGACGTCGACAAGCCCCTGCACATTATCCGCGGCATGGTGCCCGACCTGGTCAACCTGCCCCCGGGCTGCGCCTTCGCGCCGCGCTGCGACCTGGCGCAACCGCATTGCCCCCAGGTCGAGCCGCCGGAGCGCGAGGTCGGGCCCCGGCACCCTGTGCGCTGCCATATGGTGGAGGGCTAGACATGGCCGCAGGGACGGAAGCGGAATGCGCCGGCCGCCGCGACCGCGAGTACCGGTTGCTCCTGACGCTGGCCCTGTCCAAGGGGCTGATGAGCAACATCCTGCGGCCGGTGCTCCCGGTCTACGCCGTCGTGCTCGGCGCGCCGGCCGCCGCGGTCGGCTTCATCGTCGCCCTCCCCGACCTGGCGCAGGTCGTCGCCCGCATCCCGGCCGGCGCGCTGTCGGGCGACATCGGGCGGCGCGGCCCGCTTCTGGCCTGCTTCGTCCTGGCGACGGCCGGCGGGGTGGGGCTGTTCTTGGCAGGCGGGTATTTGGCCCTGTTTCCGGCGCAGATCCTGTGGGGCCTGTCGGTGGCCGCGTTCTGGCCCACGCTGTGGGCGTACCTGATGGACGTCGTTTCCCCGGCGGCCCAGGCGGGGGCGATTGGCATCGGATTAGGCATGAGCGGCCTCGGCGTCCTTGCCGGGCCGCTCCTCGGCGGCGTGGTCGCCGACGGCTTCGGGTGGCGCGCCCCGTTCCTGATGTACACGGCGATGGCCGCGGCGGGCCTGATGCTGACCGCCGCGCTGCCTCGGCAGCCGGGGGGGCCGTGGCAGAAGGCGCTGGCGCCGAAGAACCTCCTGCACACGTACCGCCGGGCGCTGCCGGTGGGGCTCCGGCCGGCGGTGTTTCTGGCCTCATCGTCGCAGTTCCTGGCCTTTGCGCTGGAGGGCCTGCAGATGGCGTTCCTGCCGTTGCACCTGCACGGCCTGGGCTACACGGCGTCCATGATCGGGGTCGTGATCGCCACCCGCAAGGCGGCCGCCGCCGCGCTGCGCTTCGCCTACCCGCTGGTGGGGAGGTGGGCCAGCGAGTCGCGGCTGGCCGTTCTGGGATTGACGCTGGACATCCTCGCCGTGGGCGCCATGGCCTTCCTGGACCGGCCCCTGCCGCTGATGGCCGTGGGCATCATCAGCGGCATCGGCGTGGGCATCGCCGAGCCGGCGGCCAAGGTCCTGATCACGGGCGCCACGGCGAGCTCCGACCGCGCCCTGGCGCTGGGCGTGGAAGGCACGGCGGCGAACCTCGGCAAGTCCTGCGGCGCGATCGTGCTGGGGGCGTTTACGGCGCTTCTCGGCCTCACCGGGGCATACATCGCCGGCTGCGTGGCGGTGGCGGCGTCAGCCCCGGGCATGGTGGCGCTCTACCGCGCCAATTCCCGCCGCGCCGCGCAGGAGACGCGGTCGGTGGCGGCGAAGTAACTGACGGAGAAGCTGCAACACGAACCCCTATATGCAGGAATCCTTGCAGCACCCCGGCCGGATAGGCCGGGGAAAAGGGGGAGCACCATGAGCGAAGCAGTCACCCGGGGTTCGGCGGTCACATCCGAGGGCACCAACGTCTTCTTCCGCGATGTGCGGCGCTACCACCCGGTGATCGTCCGCGGCGACGGGGTGTACCTGTTCGACCGCGACGGCAGGCGCTACATCGACGGCTGCTCGGGGTCGTTGGTCGCCAACATCGGCCACGGCGTGAAGGAGATCGCGGCGGTGCTCGGGGCACAGGCGGAGCGGGTGGCGTTCACCCACCTGTCGCGGTTCGCCAGCGAGCCGGTCATCGAGCTGTCGAGGAAGGTGGCCCGGCTGGCGCCCGGCGACCTCGACCGCGTGTACATGGTATCAGGCGGCTCCGAGGGCACCGAGACGGCGGCCAAGATGGCCCGCCAGTACTTTCTGGAGCGCGACGGCAAGAGCTCCAAGCACAAGGTCATCGGTCGCTGGTACAGCTTCCACGGCAACACCCTGGGGGCGCTGTCGATGACCGGCCACGTCCCGCGCCGGCGCCGCTTTGACCCCATGCTCATCGACTTCCCCCACGTGGCGGCCGCCTACTGCTACCGCTGCGCGTTTTCGCGCTCGTACCCCGGGTGCGACCTGGAGTGCGCGCGCGACCTGGAGCGCGGCATTCAGCGGGTGGGGCCGGAGAACGTGGCGGCGTTCATCGCCGAGCCGGTGGTGGGGGCGGCGTCGGGGGCGCTGGTGCCGCCGCCGGAGTACTTCCCCCTCGTGCGCGAGATATGCGACCGCTACGACGTGTTGTTCATCGACGACGAGGTCATGGCCGGCTTCGGCCGTACCGGCAAGTACTTCGCCATCGACCACTGGGGGGTCATCCCCGACATCATCGTCGCCGCCAAGGGCATGTCGGCGGGGTATATCCCCCTTGGGGCGGTCATCGCCCGCGCGGGGATCCACGACGCCTTCCTCAACGGGTCGGGGAAGTTCGTCCACGGCCATACCTACGGCGGCAACCCACTGGCCTGCGCCGTCGGCTGCGCCGTGCTCGACTACCTGGAGCGCGAGCGCGTCGTGGAGCGGGCGGCCGAAGCCGGCGAGTACCTCCTGGAGCGTCTGGGCGGGCTCAAGCGCCACCGCATCGTCGGCGACGTGCGCGGCCTGGGCCTGATGTGCGGCATCGAGTTCGTGCGGGACAAGCCCAAGAAACTGCCGTTTGACCCCCAGCTCGGCGCCGGCGAGCTTTTTACCGTGCTCGCCCTGGAGCGTGGGGCCGTCGTGTATCCCGGCTCCGGCACGTACAACGGCGTGGCCGGCGACCACGTCCTGATCGGTCCGCCGCTGACCATCAGCCGGCCTGAGATCGACGAGCTGGTGGACATCCTCGACCAGGCGGCGGCGGAGGCCTGCCGCCGGCTGCCGTGAGGGCGTGACGGGAGGGATCAGAGCGTGGCAAAGGAAGAGCAGGCGGGCGCGGCAGGGGAGATGGACGGGCGCATCCGCTGGGGCGTGGGCGGGCTGGGGCGCGTCGTCGTCGCCCGCCTGGCGCCGGGCTGCGACATCAAGCGGTCGATCGAGGAGATCGCCGAGGCGGCGGGCATCGAGTACGGCGTCATCCTGGGCGGCGCCGCCAGCCTCGAGCGCGCCGTGCTGCGGAACGTGCGCTTCCCCGTGCAGGAGTGGCCGATCACCGACGACATCCGCATATTCAGCCACGTCCAGGGGCCGCTCGAGATGCTGGCCATCTCGGGCAACATATCGCGCACCACCGATGGTAAGGCGTGGGTGCACGGCCACATCACAGTCTCGGTGGGCATGCCCGACGGCATGGCGCTGGGCGGGCACCTCGTGGATGGCGCCATCGTGCTGTCCACGGGCGAGATCGCCATCGCCGAGGTGCTTGGATTGGCCATCGAGCGGCGGCTGGACCCTGAGACCAGGACGCAGGAGCTGTACTTCTCCCCCGGCGCCAGGTGAGCCGATTTGAAGCGCGGCCCCGGCGTCGTGCAGGGGCCGCGCCTCGTCACGGCGAATCTCGCTTCCAGGTATCCTCGACGCTGGAAGGCGCAGGAGGTGGTGCCGTGTGCCAGGGGAAGACGAGCTGTGGGCGCGCGTCAGGGCACGCCTGCCGGGTTTGAGCGGCGGGCACCGCCAGGTGGCGGAGTACGTGCTCAAGAACAGCGAAAAGGCCGCGTTCATGACCGCCGCGGCGCTGAGCCAGGTGGTGGGGGTGAGCGAGTCGACGGTGGTGCGCTTCGCCACCGCCCTCGGCTACTCCGGCTACCCCGAGCTGCAGCGCGCCCTCCAGGAGGTCATCAAGCAGCGGCTCACGACGGTAGACCGGCTGTGGGGGTCGGCCGCCGCCGGCGAGCAGGGGATCCTGTACAACGTGATGAACACCGACATGGAGAACATCCGCCTCACCCTGCGCGACCTGGATGAAGCGGCGTTCGAGCGGGCGGTGGACGCCATCCTCGCCGCGCGCCAGATCGCCGTCGTCGGCGTGCGCAGCGGGGCATCGCTGGCGTGGTTTCTGGGCTTCAACCTCAGCTGGGTCCTGAACAATGTGCGCGTCGTGGGCAGCGGCCCCCTGGACATGTGGGAGCAGCTCGCCACCCTTGAGCCCGCCGACCTGGTCATCGCCATCAGCTTCCCGCGCTATTCCCGGCCCACGGTGCGCGCGCTCGACGTCGCCCGCAAGCGGGGCGCAAAGACGATCGCCATCACCGACACCATCATGTCGCCCCTGGCGCAGCGGGCGGACATCACCCTGACCGCGCGCGGCAACATCGCCTCGTTCGTCGACTCGTTCGTGGCGCCGCTGTCCCTGGCCAACGCCCTGCTGACGGCCGTGAGCGTCAGGGACAAGGACCGCACCGCGCGCGCCCTGGCCGAGCTCGAGGAGATATGGGAGCGCGAGGGGATATACTACCAGGAGTAAACGGCAAGAAGCGGCGGCTTATGGCTGCACGTACGCCTGGTAGTACTTGCCCGGGTCGCCCGGGACCTCGTACATCTGGTACCGCTGCCACTGGCTGGAGTTCACGGGGCGCACCCAGATCCACGCCGTGGCCGGGCCGGACGCACCGTCCGCCGGGTGCACGCGGACCTCGACCATGGTGCCGAGCCGGCCCGCGCCGCGTACGCCGTCTCCCGCGCGGCTGCCACGATGTCGCCCGGCGTCTCGGCGAAGGCCACCGTCCCGCCGCCGATCGCGGCCAGCACGACCACCGCCACCGCCAGGGTCAAGGCCCGCTTCCATCCACCGCTCAATGCCGATGCCTCCTTCCTGCTACCTGGTCGCGCGGGGATGCGGCGGGCCGGCGGCAGGATTTTTGGCCATGCTGGCGAAACCAGCTCTTGTTGAATAACACAAGAGTATTTCACATCGTGATAATCAGCGCCGGACAGGAGGGCCACAGGTGGCGAGAGGACTCAACCGTGTCTTCGAGCCGGGGGCGGTGGCGGTGGTGGGCGCCTCGGCGGACCCCCAGAAGCGCGGCCACATCATCCTCAAGAACATCATGGACGGCGGCTTCGCCGGCCCGGTGTACCCGATCAACCCCCGCGGCGGGACCATCCTCGGGCTTGCGGTCTACCCGTCGCTTGACGATGTGCCCGGCCCGGTCGACCTGGCGGTGATCGCCGTCGCCGCGCCGCTGGTGGCCGGCGTCGTCGAGGGGTGCGGCCGCCGCGGCGTGGCCGGGGCGGTGGTCATCAGCGGCAACTTCCGCGAGGCGGGCAACGACGACCTCGAGGCGGAGCTGGTCGCGGTCGCGCGGCGCACGGGGGTGCGCGTCATCGGGCCCAACTGCCAGGGCATCGCGCGCCCCGGAAGCAGGCTGTGCGCGACGTGGCCGCTGATGAAGGACCCCGGGGGCATGGCGATCATCTCGCAGAGCGGCACCGTCGGCGCCGCGTTCGCCCTGTGGGCGTCCGCCGAGGGGCTGGGGGTATCGGCGTTTGTGAGCCTGGGCAACCGCTGCGACGTCGACGAGTCCGACCTCATTGACTTCTTCGGCGGCGACGCGGCGACGCGCGCCATCGCCCTGTACCTGGAGGGCGTGCGCGACGGGCGGCGTTTCATGGACGTGGCCGGGCGGGTGGGCCGCGAAAAGCCCGTGGTGGTGCTGAAGTCGGGCCGCACGGCGAGCGGCCGCCGCGCCGCCCAGTCGCACACGCGATCGGTTGCCGGCCGCGACGAGGTGTTCGACGCCGCCTGCCGCCAGGCCGGGGTGGTCCAGGCGGGCGATGTGGAGGACCTCTACGACCGGGCCAAGGCCCTGGCCATGCTCGCGCCGCCGCGCGGCGCGCGGCTGGGGATCGTGACCAGCTCGGGCGGGAGCGGCATCCTGGCGACCGACGCCGCCGCCGGCGCCGGGCTTGACGTCCCGGCCCTCGGCGCGGGGACGGTCGCGGCGCTGCGCGCCGCCTTGCCCGCGCACTGCATCGCCGGAAACCCCCTCGACCTCACCGGCGACACCGACGCCGCACGCTACGCGGCGGCGGCGCCGCTTCTGCGCGAGGAGGTGGACATGGTCCTGCTGATCTTCGGCGACCCGATACCGGGCGCGTGCGAGGCCGCGCTGCGGGTGCGCGACGAAACCGGCCTGCCGGTGGCCGCCCTGTACCTGGGCGGCGGCGAGGTCGAGGCGCCGGAGCGCTGCCGGCTCAACCGGGCGGGGATACCAGCCTTCACGACCCCCGAGCGCGCGGCGCGCGCCCTGGCGGCGCCGGCGGGGTGGGCGCGGCGCGCCGGCCTCTTTTCAGCCAACGAAGGGAGCGGTGCACGATGAGCGTGGTCGGCGGCGGTGCTCCGGGGACCCGCGCATTGCTGATGGGCAACGAGGCGATCGCCCGCGGCGCGGTGGAGGCGGGGGTGCGGGTCGCCGCCGCCTACCCCGGCACGCCGAGCTCGGAGATCGTCGAGGCCCTGGCGGTGGCGGCGAAGGAGCGCGGCTTCTACGTCGAGTGGAGCACAAACGAGAAGGTGGCGTTCGAGGTCGCCGCGGGCGCCGCCCTGGTGGGGGCGCGGTCGCTGGTGGCGATGAAGAACGCCGGCCTCAACTGGGTCATGGACAGCCTGATGACGCTGGCCTACACCGGCGTACGCGGCGGCATGCTCGTCGCCGTCGCCGACGACCCCGCCGCCCACTACTCCTCGACCGAGCAGGACACGCGGACGGCCGCGATATACGCCGAGCTGCCGTGCCTTGAGCCGCAAGACCAGCAAGAGGCCAAGGACATGGCGCGCGAGGCGTTCAGCCTGTCTGAGCGCCTCGAGCTGCCGGTGGTGCTGCGCTCGGTGACGCGGCTGTCGCACGCCTCGGGCGACGTCGTGCTGGGCGACATCAGCGCCGCGCCGGCGCCCGAGCCGGGGTTCAACCGCCACTGGCGCGCCCCGTACCGCTGGAACGTGTATGGGCCGCCGGGGGCGGTGAAAAAGCACGAGTGGCTCCACTCGCGCCAGGCGGCGATGCTGGAGTACGCTGAAGGTTCGGCGTCAAACCAGCTCGACGACGTGCCGGGCGCGGCGTTCGGCGTCGCGGCGTCGGGCGTCGGCGCGGCGTACGCCCGCGAGGCGCTCAGTGCGCTGGGGCTCGAGGCGCGCGCCCGCTTCCTCAAGGTCGGATGCGTCTGGCCGCTCCCCCGGCGCCTGGTGGGGCGGTTCCTCGCCGGGCTGGAGCGCGTGATCGTGATCGAGGAAGGCGACCCGGTGCTTGAGCAAGGTTTGGCCCTCCTGGCCAGGGAGCTGAGGATCGCGGCTGACATTCGCGGCAAGATCGGCGGCAAGGTTCTTCCTCCCTGGGGCGAACTGAACATCGACCTGGCCCGGGGGGCGATCATTTCTGGGCTGGAGGGCCTCCGGGCGGCGCCGGCCGCCGCCGGCGCCAGCCGCGCCGCCGCCGGCGCCAGCGGCGGCGATGGCGCTGACGCCGTGGCGCGGGCCGAGGCCAAGCGCGAGGCGGGAAAGCTCGTGGCGCCGCGCTCATCGACGCTGTGCGCCGGTTGCCCGCACCTGGGCACGTACTGGGCGCTGCGCCACGTCGTGTACCGGGCGGCGGACGACGGCGTGCCGGTGACAAACGGCGTGCCGGTGATCAACGGCGACATCGGCTGCTACGAGCAGGCGGGCTACGGCCTGTTCTCGCGCGCCGTCGCGGCCAGCGACGACCCGTCGCGGCGCATCAAGGTCAAATCGCCCTACGAGATGCTGGACACGCTGTACGTCATGGGCAGCGGCATCGCCATGGCCCAGGGCCAGCGGCGGGCGGGCCACGACGGCCCGGTCCTGGCGGTGGCCGGTGACTCGACGTACTTCCACGCCTGCATCCCCGGGCTGGTGAACGCCGTCACCAACGGCACCCGCGTCACGTTCGTGGTCATGGACAACCGTTGGACGGCGATGACCGGGCATCAGCCCAGCCCGACCACCGGCGTCACCGCCGCGGGCGGCGCCGCGCCGGCCCTCGACGTGGCGCGCGTGGCCCGCGCCGTGGGGATGGACGTCGTGCTGGAGGTTGACCCCTACGACCTGGAGGCGACGCGGGCGGGGATCGCCGATGCCCTGGCGTGCGACGGGCCGGCGCTGGTGGTGGCGCGGCGCGAGTGCGCCCTGCAGGTGGCGCGCCGGACGCCCAGGCCGGCGGTCACGACGGCCGTGAGCGAGGCGTGCACGGGGTGCCGCACGTGCCTTGAGCTGGGGTGCCCGGCCCTGACCTTCGACGCCGCCGCCAAGCGCGCGGGGGTCGACGGGCTCCTGTGCGTCGACTGCGGCCTGTGCCGCCAGGTCTGTCCGCGGGGCGCGATCTCCGATTCCAGCGCATCCAGCGACCCCACGCGGGGCGCGTGATCTGGGGAGGTAAGAAGCGATGCAGTTCAACCTCGTCGTTGCCGGGGTCGGTGGGCAGGGCAGCATCATCGCCTCGCACATCATCGCCGAGGCGGCCATCAGGTCCAATCTCCACGCCCGCGTCGGGGAGACGTTCGGCGCCGCCATGCGCGGCGGCGCGGTGGCGTCCCACGTGCGGCTGGGCGAGGTGCTCTCGCCGCTGGTCCCCGAGGATGGGGCCGACGCCGTGCTGGCCCTGGAGCCGCTGGAGGGCCTGCGCGTCGCCGTCCGCTTCCTGCGGCCGCACGGCTCCGTGATCGCCAACACCGCCGCCGTCCCCCCGGTGGACGTCAACATCGGCGCCGCGGCGTACCCGGACCACGAGCAGCTTGCGGACGCCTACGCGCGGCTGCTCGCGCGCCCGTGCTTCCTCGACGCCACGCGGCTGGCGGTCGAGGCCGGCAATGCGCGCGCGATGAACGTCGTCATGCTCGGCGCCCTGTGCGCGGCCATCGAGCTGCCCGTGTCACGCGCCGCGCTCGAGGCGGCCGTCGCGGCGCGCGTCCCGCCAAAGACGCTGGAGGCCAACCAGCGCGCCTTCAGGGCGGGTTTCGCCGCCGTCCGCGACGCGCGGGCGGCGCGGGGGTGATCCAGTGCCCACCCAAGACGGGTCAGAGCGGCTCTCCGCCGCGCGGGCGGCGATAGCGGCGGCGCGGCGGGAGGCGCGGCACCTCCTGGAGCCCGAGGCATACCGCCTGCTGGCGGCCTACGGCATCCCCTGCCCGGAGGGCGAGTTCTGCGCGTCGGCGGACGCCGCCGCCAGCCTCGCCGGACGGCTTCCGCCGCCGCTGGTGGTCAAGGTCGTCTCGCCCGACGTGCTGCACAAGAGCGACGCCGGCGGGGTCATCCTCGGCTGCCGGAACGCCGGCGAGGTACGTTCGGCTTTCGCCGCGGTGGTCGCCGCCGCCCGGCGCCACGTCCCCGGCGCGCGCGTCGCCGGGGCCATGGTCTGCCGCCAGGCCCCGCCGGGGGTGGAGTGCATCGTCGGCGCCCTGCGCGACGCGCAGTTCGGCCCAGCCGTGATGTTCGGCCTGGGCGGGGTGTTCGTCGAGGTCATGCGCGATGTGACCTTCCGCATCGCCCCGACCGGCCCCGCTGACGCCGCTGAGATGCTGGGGGAGATCCGCGGCCAAAGCCTCCTTGCCGGGGCGCGCGGCCGGCCGCCCGCCGACCGCGCCGCGCTCGCTGACGTCATCTGCCGCGTCTCACAGCTGGTCTTCGAGGTGCCGGAGGTCGCCGAGATCGACCTGAACCCGGTCGTGGCCTTCTCAAGGGGTGCGATGGTCCTGGACGCCCGCGTGTTGCTCACCTGACGGGGCCGCGGGCCCATTTTCCGCATCCCAGGGGAGGCAGCCCTTGTCTCCCCTCGCTTTATGCGGTATGATCAGCCTGGTGGCAGAAAAGCCAGCGAATCCCGGAGAGAGTGGTGGTGCCAGGATGGCCCCGGCGACGGTGAAGGCGCTGGACAAGGCGCTGCACCTGCTCGAGCTTTTAGCCGGCGCGGGGCGGCCGATGGGGCTGGGCGAGGTCAGCCGCGGCGCGGGGCTTGACCCCAGCACCGCCCACCGCCTGCTGCGCACCCTGGGCGCGCGCGACTTCGTGCGCCAGGAGGGGCGCGGCGGCAAGTACCACCTGGGGTTGCGGGCGTTCGAGATCGGCAACGCCGTCACCTACGTCGAGCAGCTGCGCCAGTCGGTGCGCCCGTGCCTCGAGGCGCTGACGGTGAGCGCGCAAGAGACCTCGAACCTCGCCATCCGCGACGGCTGTGACGGCATATACGTCGAGCAGGTGCCCGGCCCGCGCTTCGTGCGGGCGTTCACCGAGGTCGGCCGCCGCATCCCCCTGCACTGCACGGCGGTGGGCAAGGTGCTGCTGGCGCCGCTTCAGCCCGCGGAACTTGACGAGTTCTGCCGCCGCCGGCCGCTCACCGCGTGCACCAGGAACACGATAACGACGCGGCCCGCCCTCGACCGCGAGCTCAGCCGGGTGCGCGAGCAGGGGTTCGCCGTGGACGACGAGGAGTTCGAGCCCGGCGCCAGTTGCGTCGCCGCGCCCGTCTTCGACCGGGCGGGCAACGTCGTGGCCGGCGTGAGTACGTCGGGGCCGGCCGTGCGCTTCGATCCCAGCACCGTCGCCGCGTTCGTCGCCCTGGTCCACGAGGCGGCGCAGGACATCTCGCGGCGGCTGGGCTTTGTGCCGATAAACGGCGTGTGATGAGCCTTCCGGCCGAAAGGGGGTGAAGCGTTGAGCCGGGTGGCGATATTCGTCGATGGGGCGAACATGTTCTACGCGCAGAAACAGCTTGGCTGGAACATCGACTTCGTGCGGGTTCTCGAGCACCTGTCGCGCGGACACGAGCTCGTGGCGGCCTTTTACTACACCGGGGAGATCGGGCCCGACCCGCAGCAGGAGGCGTTCCTGCGCGCCCTGACCTACCACGGCTACACGGTGCGCAAGAAGCCGGTCAAGGAGATCGCCGATGCCCAGACGGGAAGGACACTGCGCAAGGCCAACCTGGATGTCGAGATCGCCATCGACATGCTGTTGACGCTCGACCAGTACGACGTTGCGTACCTCCTGAGCGGGGATGGCGACCTGGAGCGCGTGGTCAGGGAGCTGCGGTCGCGGGGGAAACGCGTGTATGTGATCGCCAAAGAAGGCATGCTGGCGTTTGAACTGCTCAATTCCTCCGACCTTCCGCGCCAGTACCTTGACGACCTGCGCGGCCAGGTAGAGCGGGCTGACCGCAAGTAGCGGCCAGAGAGAACTCAGGCGGCGGGCCCCCGGGGGGGCCCGCCGGCGCTTTTGTCAGCGGGAAACCGGCCCCGGAAAACAGGAAAGCCTCCGCGCTGGCTTTGGACGGTAACTAAGGACCGGTCCGTGCGAAGCAGAGAGGCTCCTGTGGACTTTATTTCGTTGACGGGGCAGGTCCTGGCCCCGCTTACCCACCGCCGACGGTGGTTTCCCGGCATCTCTCTGGGCCCTGCCCCGCGGCGAGCGGCATCAGCGCCGGGGCTCCCCAGACCGCGCCAGGCCTAGGCTACCGGGTGCGCGGCTTCGCCTCGTCGACGATGATGCTGCGGCCACCGATCTGGGCGCCGTTCATGGCCCGGACGGTCTTCTCAGCATCCTCGTCAGCGACTTCGACAAACCCGAATCCACGAGACCGGCCCGTTTCACGGTCGGTCACGATGCGAACCGCCTGGACGTTTGCCACCGCGGAGAAAGCAGTGGTGATCTCTTCCTCGGTCGCGCTCCAGGGCAGGTTCCCCAGGTACAGGGTCTTTGCCAAATCAACAGACCTCCTTGAAGGTTCTCGGCGGGGGACGGGCGCCATCGAGGCGCCAAGAGCGCGCGCTACAGCGAAAAGGAGCCCGGCGTGCCGCCACCGGTGCCCCTTCACATCGCTGGCTATTCGCGCACGTCCCTGTTCCGGCGATTATATTATACACCCTTACCTGCTCCTTTGCAATACTTCCGGCTATGGCTGTCGTCGGTCTGTGATATTGTCACCTTGTAAGCGGTCTCTAGAAAATGTCACCATGGGGAGAGATGTTTTCTTGAGCGTCAAGGAGGCCAGGAAGCTTCACGTGATCGAGGGGGTGCTGGCCGGCCAGCGGACGGTCGGCGCCTTGGCCGTCCCGCCCGCCGTGCCCGCCGTGCCCGCCGCGGGCAGCATGACTACCGTGTCGTTGCGCGCGACCGGCTGCGAGATGTCAACGTGCCCAGCCAGCGTCTCGGTCCGGCTGCCGTCGATCAGGATCTGCACCCGCTCGATGTCCGGGAACTTGATGAGGGTGTTGGCGATCGCCGCCACGGCCAGGGCCTCGCCGCGCGACCCGACGTTGAGGGTCTTGATCTCGGAGCTGAAGTTCGCCCGCGCCACGCCGCTTTGCGTGGTGACCCCCAGCACCTTGGTTGTCTTGGGCAGGACGGGCTTCAGGGGCGAACCCGCCGGCGGGCCGGCGATGAGCGCGCGCAGGGCGGCGTCAGGCTGCTTCTGGCCCGCGGGCAGGGTCACGACCACCGGCTGGAGGAACATCTCGGCCGGCGTCTGGGTCATGAAGTACAGCGCGACGCTTATTTGCGCCGATGTGCCCTTCTGGCGCAGGACGCGGTTCTCCTCCTTGAGACGCTTGACCTCGGCGCGGAGGCTCACGGTGCTGCTCGCGGGCGGTTGCACCGCCTGGCGCTGGGCCGTCGGTTTCGGGCAACCGCACAGCCCGGTCAGGGAGGCGAGAAGGATGATCGCCAGGAAGATGGCCGGCGCCCGGCGCGGCCGCGCCGGGGGGCCGTCGTGCAGGTGGACTGTCATAGGTGCCGCACCTCCCCAGAGAGTACCATGGTTTCAGACCATAGCATGGGCGGGGGAGGAGGCGCGTATGCGGCCGCGGGGAGAAAGGGCGCGGCGGGTCCGGCCGTTCGCCGCCCCCGCCGCGCCGTCACTGCTTTCCCTATCCCAGGAGCGGAGCCAGGCGACGCCGCCCGCTACACCACCGTCAGGGTGAGGTCCGCCGGGCCGTGCGGCGAGCAGCGCAGCTCGGGGCGGATCTCGGCGCATATCTCGCGGATGATCTTGCCGTAGCGCACCTTCTCGCGCGCGAACGCCGCCAGCGCGTCGGGCGCCACCCACGGCTTGTAAAGCCCCCCGACCGACGGGCCGGGCTCGATCTTGAAGTAGCACGGCGCCGCCACGCGCGCCAGCTCGGGCGTCTCCCACAGCCGGCACTGGCCGCCGAACGAGTCAAACAGGTACACGTGCAGGTCCATGGGCAGCTTGACCGTGCAGCGCACGGCGGCGAGCATGGGCAGGGTCAGGTCGACGACGGGGTTGAACGTGTTGGCGCCCAGCCTCTCAAGCACCCGCGCCCCGGCCGGGTTGGCGTGCCCGGCGAATATCGAGACCTTGAACACCGTCTCTGGCGGGATGTGGCCCTTCTCGCGCAGCTGGTTCAGAAGGTCGAGTATGCCCTCGTCCCAGACCAGAAAGCCGCGGAAGCCGCAGTCGATGGCGCGCATGATGTCGTTGATCAGGTAGCGGACGTTGTCGCAGCCGCGGATGCGCAGGCCGGACACGGCGCCCTCGGGCGTGGCCACCTGGCGGCCCAGGTCCCACTGCGGGCGCGGGCCGGGGGTGATGATGACCTCGACCTTGGCCTGCCGGGCCAGCTTGGCGAACGCCTTCAGTTCCTCGGTCGTCAGCAGCGTGGCGCCCATCACCGTGCAGATCAGGCGGTGGACGGGCGTCTTCTGCTTGTCCATCTCGTCGACCACCGCCTCCAGCGTCGACAGCCGCTCGATGCCCGATATCTCGATGCGGTAGTGGGCGCCGTCGGGGAAGGTGAGAGTCGACGGCGGCAGGTCGTACAGGTCACCGCCGGGGATGCCGGCCGCCTCCATCGCCGCGCGCGCCTTATCCATGTGCTTCAACCTCCTTGGCCAGCTGGGCTGGCGTGCCATCGCCCCATGGGCCAATTCTTCCCTCACCATGCCGATTCCTGCCGCCAGCCCGGGGGAAGGCCCTGGAGAAGGCCCTGGAGAAGGCCGGACGCGCAGCCCTCAGCGCGGGCGCAGCGGCCAGGGGCAGGCGAGCAGGGCCTTCCAGGCGAAGACCAGGGCGAAGCCGAAGAGGATCAGGCCCGAGACGGTCCCCAGCGCCCGCAGGAGCCACGGCAGCCGGCGCAGCGAGGCGCGGGCCAACCCGACGGCCGCGGCCAGGATGCCGAACCAGGCGATGCTCCCGGCCATGATCCCGGTCATGACGCCGATGGCCGGAAGCGGCGGCAGGCCGCGCAGGTTGGCCGTCACAAACGCCCCGCCCACCGATATCCACGAGGTGATCGTGGCCGGATTGACGACGGTCACGCCGATGCCCAGAAGCAGGGCCGACCACCAGCCCCGCGGCGCCGGCCGCGCCGTCGCGCGGTCTTCGGGCGCCGTGCCTGCTTGAGGCGCAGCGAAGGAGCCGGCGATCCCCCCGCGCACCGCCCCCCAGCCCATGCGGCCGAGCATCAGCGCCCCCAGCGCGAAGAGGACGGGCTCAAGCCAGGGGAGGCGCAGCAGAAGAGGCGACAGGCCGCCCCACACGGCGAGGATGTAAGCCAGGTCAGTCAGCGCGGCGCCGGCGCCGATCCAGAAGGCGACCATCCCCCCCGAGGCCAGTCCGTGGCGGATCGCCGTCGCCCCGGTCGGTCCCAGGGGCGCGGCCACGGCGAAGCCCAGGGCGAAGGCGCCGCAAAAAAGCGACGCGTAAGGTGTGATACGGCCTCCCTCCCGGTCTGGAAGCGCCGCGCGGGCTACCCCCCGGGCTACCGCCGGGGCTATCCCGCGCGCTCCCGCTCCGCCAGCATCTTCTTCAGCTTGTCGCTCTCGCCCTCGCGCATCGTGTAGCAGTGCCGCGGCTCCGGGAAGGCGCCCGTCTCCACGTCCTTGATGTACCCCTGGAACGCCGTGAGGATGGCCGAGTTCAGGTCGGCGTACTTCTTCACGAACTTGGGCGTGAATGCCTCGAAGAACCCGAGCAGGTCGTGCACGATGAGCAGCTGCCCGTGGCAGTGCGGCCCCGAGCCGATGCTGATGATCGGTATCGACGCCCGCTCGACGACGATGCCGGCGACCTCCGGTGGGATCGCCTCCAGGAGGATGGCCACGGCGCCAGCCTCTTCGAGCAGCTGGGCGTCGTCGATCACGGCGAGCGCGGTCGCGGCGTCGCGCCCCTGGGCCTTGAACCCGCCGAGCATGGCCAGCGACTGCGGCGTCAGGCCGAGGTGGCCCATGACCGGGATCGTCGCCCGCGTCAGCGCCTCCACGACCTCGACGACGTTGGAGCCGCCCTCCAGCTTCACCGCGTCGCAGCCGGCCTCGGCCATGAAGCGCCCGGCGTTGCGGATGGCGTCGCCCAGGTCGGCCTGGTAGCTCATGTACGGCATGTCGCCGATGAGGAACGCCCCCGGGGCGCCCCGCCGCACGGCCTGGGCGTGGGTGACCATGACGTCCATGGTGACCGGCAGCGTGCTGCTGTAGCCGAGGACGGTCATGCCCAGGGAGTCGCCGACGAGGATGATGTCGATGCCCGCCTTCTCCTCGACGAGCGCGGTGGGGTAATCGTAGCACGTGAGCATGGTGATCGGCTGGCGGCGGCTCATCTTCTCGTGCAGGGTGTGGATGGTGACCTTGTTCCGCAACGCACCCACTCCTTTGTGGCTAGCTTTTACGTTACTCCATCTTCGATTCCCGGGCGGGCGTCTCCTGCCGGGCCGCCCGGGCAGACGCTGCAGGAGGCGGGCGCGCCTGGGGCGAAGATCGGGGACGTGATGTGGGCCTTCCTTCAGCTGTGGGCCTTCCTTCAAGGGAGCCAAGGCACGAACGGGGGGTGGCGGGCGTGGACGTTGATCGCGACGCGGCGGCCGATGCCGCGGCCGATGCGGCGGCCGATGCGGCGGTGAACAGGGCGGCGGCGCTGTTCGATGGCGGCTGCAACTGCGCCGAGTCGGTGCTGGAGGCACTGACGGGCTGCTGGGGCCTGGCGCCGGTGCGCGCCGTGGCCACGGCCCTCGGCGGCGGCATGGCCGGGTCGGGGTACGTGTGTGGCGCCCTGGTGGGCGGGCTTCTAGCCATCGGCCACCGCCGCGGGCCGCTCGACGCCGCTGACCGCGGGGGGCGGCGCGCCGCCACGGCTGAGGCGCGCGAACTCCTGGCGTGGTTTGCGGGGCGCTCGCCGTCGGTCATGTGCCGGGACATCACCGGCTGCGACCTGCGCACGAGCGCAGGGTCGGCGCGCATGCGCGACGAGGACATAAGAACGAAGCGCTGCCTGCCGCTGGTGCGCGACGTCGTGCGCCACCTGGCGCGCGGCGGGGCGGGGGGCGGCCGCGCCTAAAGCTGGCGGTACAGCCCGACCACCACGCCGATCACCCCGGCGCCCGGCCCCGGCGGGATGCCGGGGTCGCCCGCATCCGGCGCGCGCAGCATGGGCGTGCCGCCATCGACCACGTACTCCCTCAATGCCAGGCCGCCGGCCAGGCGGACGAGCACAACACTGCCCGGCCTTGGCGCCGCCTGGGTCCTGACGAAAACGATGTCATTCGCCGCGATGCCGCGCGAGGCCATGGCGGCGTCGCGCACCCGGGCCGCGCACGACGCCCCGCGCGCCAGCGGCCGCGGGATGGCCAGCCACTCCTCGACATCCTTCTCCACCGCCGGCGACCGCCCGTTCCACGTCGCGGACACCAGCGGCACCACAGAGAGGTTCAGGACGTCGGAGAGCCTCTCCCGCAGCACGCTGCGCAGCGCCGTCGCCGGGTCGCGCGGCGCCTCGCCGGTGAAATACTCCATGGGCCTGCCCAGCGCCTCCGCCACGCGCATCAGGCTGTCGACGTCGATGCGCCGCCGGGCGTTCTCGTAATAGTTGATGGCCGTCTGCGTGACGCCCAGCTCCTCGCCCAGCCGCCCCTGGCTCCAGCCCCGCTCAACCCGCGCCTCGCGGATGCGCTGCCCGATCTCCCGGTACGACCCCTTCATTCCCGTCACCCCTTACCCCTAACCCCCGCTATCCCCATTATACCAGAAATCGAACGCCATTCGAGACGGGGGTTGTCGTATCTTGGCGCAGTCGGGCGAACGGCCGCGCCCTGCCGCGCCAGGCGACAATAAGGGGCGAGAGCCGGGGGGCGTGGCGCCGAGCGAGGCTTGACGGATCCAATAGCAGATTGATATGTTATTGATAGCAGATGATCAGTTTTTCCCCGGGGGCACGGCCGCGGGCCGTGCCGGGGATGGTGGGATGGGGTTGAAACATGCCACGCGAACGACGGAAGACGCAGGCGATGCTGGCGGTGGAGGCCAAGTACGGCCGGCCGATCGACGACGTGCTCAAGCACCTCTACGTCGCCGAGGGACGATCCATGGCCGGCATCGGGTGGCTGCTCGGCGTGAGCCCGTCGACGATCTGGTTCTGGATGCTCAAGTTCGGGATCCCGTCGCGGCGCTGGATGCTCCCCGGCGAGCCCTAGCGGCCGTCAGGCCGCCGGCGACCGCCGCCGCGCGCGGGCCCCGCGGGCGCCAGCCCGAGCTCGGCGAGGCGCCGGGTCATGGCGGCGCGCGACACCCCGAAGACGTGCGCCAGCAACGGGGCGTCAGGCCCGACCAGGCCGGCCTGGGCCCTGACCAGGTGACCAGGCATCTTGCCAGCGGCGGCGCCGGCATCGGCCTCGCGTTCAAGGTCGTTGCCGGCGGACGGCTCAAGCGATGCCGGGCAGCAGCGCGCCGGCTCGTGGAACCAGGCGTGGACGAGCTCGTGCATCACGGTGAACTGGCGGCGCGGCCAGGGATGGCGAAGGTTGACGTAGATCCTCGGATGCCCGGGGCTGGGCACCATGAGCCCCGCCAGGTTCGACGGCAGCGGCCACTCCACGACCTCGACCCCGCTGTGGGCGGCAACGCGGTACGAGTCGATGGGGGGTCGCGTGAACCCCATGTCGCGCAGGCGGAGCCACATTGCCTCGGCGATAGCGCTCTCGCGTCCCGCCCCGGCGGGGGACGCCGTGACGAGGGAATCCATAGGCCTTCACCCCGGGCATCTCTTCTACGAACATATGTTCGCTCTCCCGGGGGTGATCTCCTGCCGTGGGGGGAAAAAAAGACGGCGGACTACTTGCCGGCCTTGCCCGAGGAGCCAGGGCGAGCGCCTGGCGCGCCGTGAGTCGGGGCGCCGGCGGTGGTGGGGCCGCCGGCGGCGTTGGCGGCGCGGCGGCGCGCGTCGCGCCACGCCTTGACGATCGATTCCAGGGCGTCCGGGCTGAGCTCGTGGAGGGAGGCGTCGCGCGCCATGCGCAGGTAGGGGAACCCGCGGTGGGCCTCCTGGCGCACGAAGTCACGCAGGTCGGGGGGGAGCCGCTCGGCCCAGTCGGCCAGCGGGTCGGGGCCGCGCTCGAGAAGGTGGTCGGACGAAACCCCGTAGAAGTCGGCGAGGGCCCGCAAGCGGCGCAGGGACGGCTGGCGTTCGCCGCGCTCGTACATCGCCAGCGCCGACCACGTCACCCCGATGTGGGATGCCGCCTCCTCGAGGGTCAGCCGCCGGCCTTCGCGCAGGGCGCGCAGTCGCTCACCAAGCACTCTCTCACCGCCCTTCAACCCCTGGTGCAGTATTCGCCGCGGCGGGACGGCGCCCTTTATACCTAGAGTGCAATACAGTGCGCCCGCGCGCGAGCGACTGCCACAATCGCCCGCCTTCGGCCGCCCCCTGCACCAGTTGCCCAATACTGGGCTGGAATGGATTGTACACCGAGTGTTACGATGATCTGTTAGGGAAAGGGGGGAGGGGCGTGAGCTCGACGGGCAAGGGGCGGGGGGCGGCGAATGGCGCTGCCGATGCCCCGCCGGTCGAAAGCGATTGGGTGCGATTTGCCCAGCCACACCGGCGGGCCTTCGCTGAGCCTGACGTGATCCGGGTGGTGGTGCCCGTGCTGAGCGCGATCGCCGCGCAGCCGGGACGGAGGCGCCGGCGCCGCGACGATGCCGGCGCCCGGCCACGGGGCGGGGGGCGCTGAGGGTTGGGCCGGGGGGCTACCGGGCGGGCCGGAAGGGGTGTCCCTCCCGGCCCGCCGTCCGTTGCGGAAAGGGCGCTTGCTCGTCGCGCCGCATTTCCCGGGGAATCGCGCCGCCGTCCCGGCGGCGGCGCAAGAAGGCCCCTGCCACGCGGCCGGCGGAGGGGGTATAATGGGGGAGAGGAACGGGCAACGCGAGAAGCCCGGGCCACGGGAGGTGTAACCAGTGATCAGGATGCTCACCTGGGATGAACGGGGCAACACGCGGGTCGGCGGCTTTGACCCCGACCTGGTGGCGGCGCTGCGCGCCGGTCGCGCCCCGACCGGCACCCGCGTGTGGGTTGACGTTCAGGAAACGGATGAAGCAGAGCTGGCCTACGTGGGGCAGCCGTTCGGCTTTCACGCCCTGAGCCTCGAGGACTGCCTGCACCTCTCGGAGCTGCCCAAGCTCGAGGAGTTCCCCGACTACATCTTCCTGGTCGTGCACAGCGTCATCGCCGACCCGCCCGGCGGGCCGGCCGACCTTCCCGAGCTGAACGCGTTCTTCGGCCGGGACTTCCTGGTCACCGTGCACCTGGTCCCCCTGGCGGCCGTGGAATCGACGTGGGACCGGCACGCCGCCGGGCCGGGGCATGAGGCGCTGGGGCTCGAGTTCGTCCTCCACGCTCTCCTGGACAACCTCGTTGACGGCTTCTTCCCTCTCGTGCGCCACTGGGAGGGGCACATCGAGGAGCTCGAGGACGACGTCATGGCGGGCAAGAGCCAGGGCGTGCTGGACACGGCGGCGTTCGTGCGCCGCAACCTGCTGCGGCTGCGCCGCACCCTGGGGCCGCAGCGCCAGCTCTACGACCGCCTGGCGCGCGCGGACTTCCCCTTCGTCTCGCCGGCCGCCACCCTGTACTTCCGCGACGTTTACGACCACGCGGCCCGGCTGCACGAGATGATCGAGATCGACCGCGAGCTCCTGAACACGGCCCTGGAGGCCTATCTATCCCTGGTGTCAAACCGCACCAACCGCATCATGCAGAAGCTGACCGTGGTGACCTCCATATTCCTGCCCCTCACGTTCATAGCCGGCATATACGGCATGAACTTCCACTTCATGCCCGAGCTCTCGTGGCGCTATGGTTACCTCATCGTGTGGATAGCGATGATCGCCCTGAGTGGGGGCATGGTGGCGTATTTTTACCGCCGCGGGTGGCTGGATTAGGCACATACGCGCTGTACCGCCGACGTAAGGCGACGCTTGATAGGTTATCTTGCCGCTTTTGGTAGAAATTAGCCCGGGAGCGGCAGGATTTTCTTATCTCTCCCAGAATTATTTCCATTGTAGACAGCCAGTGCCATAAGCGCTGGCCAGTAATGAACTGGGAGGGGAAGCCGTGATGAGGAGTCCGAGGTGGATGCTGGCATGCGTGCTCGTTCTGCTGGTGGCAGCGACGGGCGCGGCGGCGGTGGCGGCGGCGCCTGCGCCGCAGGGGCAGGCGGCGGGGCTCGAAAACGCCGCCGGGGTCGAGTTCGTTCCCGGTGAGATCCTGGTCAAGTTCCGTTCCGGCACCAGTGAGGCGGCCAGGGCCGCCGCACACTCCGCCCTCGGGGGCCGGACGCTCGCGGTCAACGCGCGTGGCGGTTACGAGCGCGTGGCCATCGGCGGCGGGAACTCCGTTGCCGACATGGTGCGCGCCTACGCGCAGAACCCCAACGTGCTTTACGCCCAACCTAACAGCACATGTCAGGCCCTCATGACGCCAAATGACCCGCTCTACCCCAAGCAGTGGCACTTCCCGATGATCAACATGCCGCAGGCGTGGGACCTTCAGACCGGCAACGCGTCAGTCATCGTCGCCATCGTAGACACCGGCATCGCCTACGAGAACTACGGGGCGTACCAGGTCGCCCCCGACCTGGCCACCGCGTCCTTCGCGCCGGGCTACGACTTCATCAACAACGACGCGCATCCCAACGACGACCACTACCACGGCACGCACGTCGCCGGTACGGTCGCCCAGAACACCAACAACAGCCTCGGCGTGGCGGGCATCGCGTTCAACACGACGCTGATGCCGGTCAAGGTCCTCAACTCCGCGGGCTCGGGCACCGCGGACAGCCTGGCCAGCGGCCTGTACTGGGCCGGCGACCACGGCGCCAAAGTCGTCAACATGAGCCTCGGCTGGTCGCCGGGCTATGACCCCGGCCCGGTCGTGCACGACGCCGTCATCTACTGCTATAACGCGGGCGTCGTGCTGTGCTCCGCCGCGGGCAACAACGGCACCAGCACCGTGGTCTACCCGGCGGCGTACCCGGAGTGCATCGCCGTCGGCGCCCTGAACTCGGCAACGACCCTGGCTTACTACTCCAACTATGGCGCGCGCCAGGAGGTCGTCGCTCCCGGCGGTGACAGCACCGACCGCGACGGCGACGGCAACCCGGACGGCGTCCTGCAGCAGACGTTCGCCTCGGGCAGCCCGACGTCGTTCGGCTACTACTACCTCTCCGGCACGTCCATGGCCACGCCGCACGTGGCGGGCACGGTCGCCCTGCTCATCGCCCACGGCGCCACGGGCGTGGAGAACATCCGCACCATCCTGCACGAGACGGCGGTTGACCTGGGGACGGTCGGCTGGGACAGCACCTTCGGCTACGGCATGATCGACGCCTACCACGCCCTGCAGCACGTCGGCCCGGTCCAGCCCGGCGTCGCGCAGGTGCAGCGCATCGACATGGTGCTGAAGAAGTCTGGCGCCTCCACGTACGCCGAGGCCACGATATACGTGGTCGACGGTTACGGCAGCCCGCTGGCTGACGCCACCGTGAACGGGCAGTGGAGCGGCGCGACCAGCGACACCGACACCGGCATCACCAACAGCTCAGGCGTGGTCGTGTTCCAGTCGAACAAGGTCAAGAAGCCCAAGAGCGGCGCCGTGTTCACGGTCACCGTGACCAACGTCGCCAAGACGAACTACACCTTCCAGCCCGGCCCCTACGACACCAAGAGCATCATCGTACCCTAGGCGGTCGGGACGGCCCGCCCGCCGCCGGTGAGCTGCCGGCGGCGGTAGAGGGGCGCGCGGGGCGGCTTTGGCCGCCCCGCGCCCGTTCGTGGAGGACTCAAAAGAAACGGCGGCGAAGATCCACTACGGGGGCAGTTGCCAGGGGGGTGGGAAGGTGGGCGCCTGTTTGCCGGGCGGCGAGCGTGTGATCGTCCTGAACCCCGGCTCCACGTCGACCAAGGTCGCGCTGTTTTGCGGCGAGAAGGCGCTGCACGAAGAGACAGTGCGCCACCCTGACTCCGAGCTCGGCCGGTTCGGGCGCATCGCCGAACAGCGCCAGTACCGCGCCGCCTGCATCCTGGAGCTCCTGGAACGCTGGGGGCTACCTGCCGGGGCCGGCGCCGCCGATGCCGTGGTTGGGCGGGGCGGGGTGCTGCGGCCGGTGCCCGGCGGCACATTCCTGGTCAATGACCGCATGGTCGATGACCTGCTGGAGCGGCCGCGCTGGGAGCACGCCTCCAACCTCGGCGCCCCCATCGCCCGCGACCTGGCGGCGCTTTTCGTCTGCCCGGCGTTCGTCGTCGACCCCGTGGCCGTCGACGAGCTCGACGACATGGCGCGCCTTTCGGGGCAGTGCGGCATGGACCGCGTCAGCCTGGCCCACGCCCTCAATACGCGCGTCGTGGCGCGGAAAGTGGCGGCGGCCATGGGCAGGGAATACGCCGCCTGCAACCTCGTGGTCGCCCACCTCGGCGGCGGCGTGTCGGTGAGCGCCCACCGCCGCGGCCGCATGGTCGACGTCAACAACGCCAACGAGGAGGGGCCGTTCGGGCCGGAGCGCAGCGGCGGCCTCCCCCTGTACGGGGTCATCGAGGCGTGCTTTGACGCCGCGGGGCGCGGCCAGGGCCGCGACGCGGTCAAGGACCTGTTCACGCGCCGCGGCGGGGTCTTCTCGTACCTGGGAACGCGCGACGTGGCGGCGGCCGAGGAGCGGGCGCTCGGCGGCGACGCGCGCGCGGCGCTGGTGCTGGACGCGATGTGCTACCAGGTGGCCAAGGAGATCGGCGCCATGGCCGCGGCGCTGGCGGGCGACGTCGACCGGGTGGTGATCACCGGCGGCATGGCCCGCAGCCGGTACCTGGTGGAACGCATCGCGGCGCGCGTCTCGTTCATCGCCGGCGTAGAGGTCGTCCCCGGCGAGGATGAGCTTTCGGCCATGGCTGGAGGGGCGCTGCGCGTCCTGCGCGGCGAGGAGGAACCGCGCCAGTACTGAGGCGGGGCCGTCGCGGGCACCGGGCGGCGCGAAGTGCGGCGGGCGGGGGTGAAGCGCATGACGCTGATGACTGAGAAGATGGACGGACCAGGCCGCGAGGGGCTCGCCGGGGCGCCGTACTTCCTGCGCCTCCTCGACCGCGCGCGCCGGCAGGGGCCGGTCACCGTGAGCGTCGCCGGGGCGGACGACGAGGATATCCTGGTCGGGGTGTGGGATGCTGTCGAGGAGGGCCTGGCGCGGCCGATCCTCGTCGGCGACAAGGTGGCGATCCGCGCCGCGGCGGCGCGGGCGGGCCTCGGCGACTGGGCGGTGCGCGTCGTGCACGCCCCCGGCCCGCAGGCGTCAAGCCAGGAGGCGACGCGCCTGGTCCACGCCGGGGAGGCCGAGGTGCTGGTCAAGGGCACCGTCTCCAGCGGCGACTTCCTGCGCGCCGTGCTGGACGCCGACCACGGCCTGCGCACCGGCCGGATCCTGAGTCACGTCGCGGTGTACGACCTTCCCGGGTACGACCGCCTGGTGTTCATGACCGACGGCGGGATGGTCCCGGCCCCGGACCTTCCGACCAAGCGCCAGATACTGCTGAATGCCCTGGAGCTGGCGCGGCGCCTGGGCGTCGCGCAGCCGCGGGCTGCGGCCGTGGCGTGCACGGAGAAGGTCGACCCGCACATCGTCGCCACCACCGACGCCGCGGCCCTGGCCGAGATGGGCGGCCGGGGCGAGTTCGGCGACGCCGTGGTCGAGGGGCCGCTGGCGCTGGACATGGTCTTTTGCGCCGAGATGGCGCGGCGGAAGGGCGTGGAGAGCCGCATCGCCGGGGCGACTGACATCTGGCTTGTGCCGGACATCAACGCCGGCAACATCCTGGGCAAGTGCCTGCTGTACCTGGGCCAGGCGACCATGGCTGGCGTCGTCGTCGGGGCGGCCGCCCCCGTGCTGCTCAATACGCGCCTGGACACCCCGGCCGGCAAGCTGGCGTCGCTGGCCGTGGCGTGCGTGCTCGCGCCAGCCTACCGGGCCGAGCGCCGGGCCTAAGGGGGTGGGCCGCATCGTGGGGGCGGGAGCGGGGCCGCCGGTGGTGGCGCTGGTGGGGCCGTCGGGCAGCGGCAAGACGACTCTCCTGGAGCGGCTGGTGGTGGAGTTTTCGCGGTCCGGGCTGCGGGTCGGCGCCGTGAAGCACGCGCGGCACGGCTTTGACTTCGACCGGCCGGGCAAGGACACGTGGCGCTTCAAAGCGGCGGGTGCGGCGGCCGTCGCGGCCATCTCGCCGGGGGCCCTGGGCCTTTTGCGGATGGGGGGCGGCGAGATGGCCCTGGCTGAGGCGGTGGGCCTCCTGGGCGACGTCGACCTCGTGCTCGTGGAGGGCTTCGGCGACCAGGCGGCGCGCTGCGTCGAGGTGCGCGGCGGCGGCGAGCGCGGCGGCGGCGGCGAGCGCGGCGCGGGTGGACGGATGCCGCCCGGCGGCCGGCGGCTGCTGGCGGTGGCGGCGGCCCGCCCGGGGGCGGAGCCGGCCCCGGCGGGGGTGCCCGTGTTCGACCGTAACGACGTGCCGGGGATCGCCGGCCTCATCCTGGCGGCGGTGGGCGTCAGGGCCGGCGGTGGCGCGGCGGCAGGGGCGTGAGGCGGTGGACGGGGACGCCGTGAGACTCCTGGGGGCGGTGCTCGCCGGCGGCGCCAGCGCGCGCCTGGGCCCGGACAAGGCGCTCATCGCGCTGCCCACGCCCGCGGGGCCCCGGCCGATGGCCGCGGTCGCGGCCGCGCTGCTGCGCGAGGCGGGCGCCGACCGGGTGGTCGTGGTGACGCCGCGGCCCGCGCCGTTCGCGGGCCTGGCCGATGACGTCGTGCCCGACCTGTACCCCGGCCGGGGCCCGCTGGGGGGCATTCACGCCGCGCTGGCGGCGGCGCGGGGGGCGTGGTGCCTGGTGCTCGCGTGTGACATGCCCCTGGCCGGGAGCGGCCTTCTGGCGGCGATGGTGGCCCGCGTGCGGGCGGCGGGCGGCGGGGCGGCGGGCGCGGACCCCGGGTTTGACGCCCTGGTGCCGCGCACGGCCGCGGGGCTGGAGCCGCTCTGTGCGCTGTACGGGCCGGCGTGCCTTGACGCCGCGCGTCGGGCCCTCGCGGCGCCGGGGCGGGTGCCCGCCGCCACGGCCCTTCTCGGCGCGGTGCGCACCGCCTTCGTCGAAGGGGCGGAGATCGCCCGCTGGGGCGACCCGCGGGTCTTGTTCTTCAACATCAACGACGCCCAGGACCTTGACCGGGCGCGCGCCATCCTGAGGGAGGCTGATCGCGGTTGAGCTGGCTGATCACCGTGGCCGTCATCTTCCTGTGGCTCTTGCTGCTCGGCGCCCTGTACCTGCAGGGTCGCTTCCACTACTCCCGCAGGAGCCGGCTGGTCCTGGCGGCCGAGGCGCCGGCGGCGGTCCTGGCGGCGGCGGCCGCGGTGCGTGCCGTCTTCCGCGGCCTGTCCGGCTGGCCGCTGGCGGCGGCGGTCGGCACGGCCGCGCTCCCGACGTACATCGCCGGCGCGCTGGTCACGGTCGAGGTCTGGCGGCGCTTGAAGCTGCGGCGCTTCGACGAGCACATCGGCGCCCTCCGGACCGGCGTGGCGCGCGCCACCGACGAGCTCGAGCGGCTGGAAACGGCGGGGGGGGCCGCGGCGCCCGCGCCGCTAGCGCCGCGCCGGCCCGCCCCCACAAAGCCCGATGCCGCGCCGCGCGACCGCGAGATCCTCGACCACTGGCTGGAGCAGGACGGCTCCACCCGCGTGCGCGGCGTGCTGGCCGCCGAGTGGGAGCGCGAGTTCGGCGGGCTTCCCGCCGGCGAGCTGGAATCCGCCCTGCGCGCCCTGGAGGATGAGCTGGGCCTGGTCGTGATCGGCCGCCGCGACGGCACGCCGGGCGCCGCCACCGGCGAGGAACGGCGCGAACGTGCCGCGGCCCTGCGCGCCCGGCTGGCGGTCGGGCGGCTGGAGCTCGCGCGCCGCGGGCGGACGGAGGCTGCTGCGGCAACGGGGACGGCGCCGGCGGCGGGCCGTCGCCCCGCGCCGGCGGACGCCGGTCTCGCGGACGCCGGTCTCGCGGACGCCGGTCTCGCGGGCGCCGGCCCCGCGGGTGCCGGTCCGGCGCGGCGCCGCGAGGAGCTGCGCGCCCAGGTGGCCGAGGCGCGAGAGACGCTCGCCGAGTGGCAGCGCCGGCGGTCCGAGTTCCTGCGCGGCCGGATCCTGCTTGACTGAGGCCGGGGAGGGTTGGCAGTGAGCCAGATAACCTCGTACACGACAGAAATCCGCCTTGACGCCGTGGCGGGCGGGGCGGACCTCCAGGACGACCCCGGCTGGGGCCTCCTGCGGGCCGCGGTGGAGGCGGCGGCGGTGGAGCACCGCGGCAAGGTCGGCGACCACGTCCTGGACTACTTCCTGCGCCGGCGGACGTGCGACATCGCCCTGTACACCCCGGCCTTCCAGCGCGGGGTGGGCATCGAGGTTGACCGCGCCACGGGCGAGGTGCGATTCCTCTACGACGACTACGAGCGTCCGGACCTGGCCGCCGAGTACCGGGAGGACATCATGCAGAACTTCGTCGCCCTGGCGGTGGCGCGGGCGCTCAAGGACATGAACTACGACGTCGAGGTGAAAGACCCCGGGCGCACCGCGGGCCGCCGCCGAGCGGTCGTCGTCCGCGGTGAACTGTAGCGCCCGGGCGGTGGGGTGGTGGTAAAAAGTGCCGCGGATCGAGGTCATCGTCGATCGTGAGGGCGGCTTGCACGCCGACTTCAGCGGCTTCCCCGGCACCGCGTGCGAGGAGGAGTCGCAGAACCTCGAGCGCGCCCTGCGCGCCCTGGGCCTGCCGGTCAAGGTCAGAAGCCGGGTAGAAAAGAGCCCGGCCCAGACCGCCGCTGAGTGCCGGCTCGACGATACGGGCACCGGGCCGGCGGCGGCGGGCGCCGTGGGCGCGGGCCCGCCGGGGGGGCGCCGGCCGTGAGCGACGCCATCGAGGTCGTCATCGTCGGTTCACGCCTGCTCGTTTCCGATCGCGGGGCCGGCGGCCGGACGGGCGCAACGCAAGGGCAGGCGGCGGGGGAGGGCGACCGCGCCGCCGCCGACCGCCTCGTCGCGCACCTGCGCCGCCTGGGCGTCGTGTGCCGGCGGGAGTTCACGTCGCCCTGCGGCTGAAGACCCGCCCGACCGCGGCTTTGGGGGGTGTGAGCGTGGCCTCCGGACCGCAGCTCGACCAGCGCTGGATCGAGGACGGCCTGATCAAGCGCCGCAGCAACTACTCGCCGGTGATATGCTTTGAGACCACCGACCCCCGCCGCGTGCTCCAGCTGCGCCAGCACATCGCCGCGGGCCCGGGCTGCGAGCGCTACGAGCACGTGCTCGCCTACGACCGCTGGGAGGGGCTCTCCCGCCTGCGGCGCGACGCCGAGGGGCCGCGCTGGGAGCGCTACCAGAAGAGCCCCGGGCCCAGTGGCCTGGCGCAGCGCATTGGCCACGACATCGGCGTGGAGATGACGCAGTTCCGGTCCGCCCTGCGGGAGGTCGACCCCCTGCTCAAGGGGCATACCACGGCGTTCATCATCCAGAACCTGGCCGAGAACCGCGAGTGGGAGAGCGGGCTCGAGTCCGCCCTGCGCGCCTGGTCGCTCGACAGCGGGGTGATCGCGCGCGGCTCCACCGTGTTCATCCTGACCGCCGACGCCGGCCGCATCCTCGACGACTTCACGCGCGACCTGGTGGTGGTGATCCCCGTTGACCCGTCCTCATCCGCCGAGCGCGAGTCGATGGTGCGGTCGATCGGGTCCGAGCTCGGCGTCACGGTCGACGAGGGCCGGGCGGGCGATCTGGTGATGGCCACCGCCGGCCTCAACCTGCACCAGCTGGAGAGCGTGCTCCTGGAGTCGTACCAGCGCCTGCGCCGCCTCGACCCCGGCGCGGTCAAGGGCCTCAAGGCGGAGCTCGTCAAGCGCTCGGGCATGCTCGAGGTCCGCGACCCGACGTACTCGTTCGCCGACATCGGCGGCTACCAGGCGATCAAGGACTTCATCCGCAAGTACGTGATCAACGTGCTGCGCGACTCGGCGCGCGCCCGGCGTTTCGCCCTGCCGCTGCCGCGCGGCATCCTGTTCTTCGGCCCGCCGGGCACGGGCAAGAGCCTGTTTGCCGGCGCGCTGGCAGCCGAGGTCGAGCTGCCGTTCATCAACCTGGTGACTGAGAACATCTACTCCAAGTGGCTCGGCGAGTCGGGCCAGAAGATGAAGAGCGCCATTCGCCTGGCCGAGAAGATGTCGCCGGCGATCGTGTTCGTCGACGAGATCGACCGCTTCGGGCGGCGGGCGGCTGCGACCGACTCGGCGGGCGAGGAGACGCGCCGCGTCTTCTCGCAGTTCCTGGAGTGGCTGGGCGACCCCGGCCGCGAGGCGATCATCGTCGGCACGACGAACATGCCCGAGCTCCTGGACGAGGCGTTCACGCGCGCCGGGCGCTTCGACTACAAGGTCCCGCTGCTCTACCCCGGCGACGCGGCGCGGCTGGACGTGCTCGCCGTGCACCTGGGCCTGAAGCCGGCCTCGCGGCGGGCCGGGCCGCCCCTGGCCATGGACGCGCCGGCGGCGCTGGAATTCCTGCGCGCCGAGGTCGTGCCGCGAACGGGCGACTTCTCGTGCGCTGAGCTTGAGGAGCTGGTCACCCGCGCCAAGCGGCTGGCCTTCGACCGCGGCGCGGACGCCCTGGGCCGCGAGGACTTCGCGGCGGCGGCCAGAAGCTTCCGCGTCGACCGCGAAAGCCGCGCGGCGGCGCGGCGGCGCTACCTCGAGCACGCGCGCCGCTTCACCGACGACACGGCGTTCCTGGATGAGTTCCAGCAGGAGATGGGGCTTTCGCCTTGAAGTCCGCTGGGGCGCCCGCCGTGCTCAGCGCGGCGGGCCGTGGCGGGGGGTGAGTGTATGTCATGTGTGAAGCCAGGTGCGATGCCGGCGGTCGTGCCGCCGCCCGTGCCGCCGTCACTGCCGCCGCTTGCGGCCACGGGCGTCGGCAGCCTGCCGCACGCCGACCCCGGCGCCGCCATGCGGCTCGTCCAGGCGACCTTCCCGGAGATCCCCCACTGGCCGCAGCTGCCGCGCCGCAGCCCGGCTGAAGGCTTCGTGAACCAGTACCTCACGTTGCTCCTGGAGCTGGGCGTGGTGCGCGCCGCTGACGGGGGCAAGCTCCGCCTGTCAAGCGACGATGCGGGCTACCTCGACGCCCAGGCGGCCCTGTTCCAGGTCTACCTCGACGCCGCGGCCGGGGACGCGGCGGCCCTGGGGCGGTTCGCCCTGCCGCGCGCGGCGGCGGCGGGTTTCTGGGCGCTCCTTGCGGCGCTGGGTGACGGCGGCGCCCGGCCGCGATTCGTCAAGGGCCAGGTGAGCGGCCCGCTCACCGTGGGGCTGCAGGTCACGTCGCCCGACCTCCGGCCGGCGTTTTACGACGACACCGCGCGCGAGATGATCGTGCGCACCCTGGAGGCCCACGCCCGCTGGCAGGCCGGGGAGCTCTCGCGCCTGGGCGCCACGCCGGTCATTTTCGTGGATGAGCCGGGGATGTACGCCTACGGCCAATCCACGTTCGTCGGGCTGCAGCGGGCGGACATCGAGGGCGCCCTGGACGCCGTATTCGGGGCGATCCTCGGGGCGGGGGCCGTGCCCGGCTGTCACGTCTGCGCCCGCGCCGACTGGTCGATCCTCTTCGCGTCGCGGGTCGCCGTCGTCGACTTCGACGCCTACGAGTACTTCCCGTCGCTCCTGGTCTACGCTGACGACTTGGCCGCGTTCCTGCGCCGCGGCGGGGTGATCGGCTGGGGGCTCGTGCCGACGAACGAGCGGGCCCGCGGCGAGACGGCCGCATCGCTTGCCCGGCGCTTCGACGAGTACCTGGACGTCCTGGCGCGCCACGGCGTCGACCGGACGCTTGCCGCGCGGCAGGCGCTGATCACGCCCTCGTGCGGCACCGGCACGCTGGACGTGGACCTGGCCGAGCACATCTACGCCCTGACCGCCGCGACCGCCGCCGAGCTGCGGCGCATCTTTGCGGGCGAGGTGTGATGGGCGGAACGAGGCCGGCGAAACGAGGCGGGGCGAGGCCCGTGCAGGGCAAGATGGGGGGGTGGTGGACGTGACCGGACCTGGGGCGGGGACGACCGACCCGCGACTTGTGGCGCGTGCCGCCGATGTCGCGGTCCTGGAGTGCCTGGCGGTGCGGCCCAAGGAGGGCGTCCTGGTGGTGACGGACGAGCCGGCGCGCGCCATGGGCGTCGTGCTCTGGGAGGCGGCGCGGCGCGCCGGCGCCGAGGTGGCGCTCATGGAGATGCTGCCGCGGGGAAACCACGGCCAGGAGCCGCCGGCGGCCGTGGCGGCGGCGATGCGCGCAGCCGCCGCCTGCTTTCTGGCCACCAGCCGCTCACTCTCGCACACCGAGGCGCGGCGGGCGGCCTCAGCCGCCGGCTCGCGCATCGCCAGCATGCCGGAGATAAACGCCGACACGATGGCCCGCGCCGTCGGCGCCGATTACACCGTCATCGCGCGCGACACCGAGGCGCTCGCGGCGGCGCTTGGCGGGGCGCGCGTCGCGCGCGTGACGACGCCGGCGGGGACGGACCTGACCCTCGACCTGACCGGGCGGCGCATGCTCCCCGACGCCGGCCTGTACCGCCGGCGCGGCGACTTCGGCAACCTCCCGGCCGGCGAGGTGTTCGGCGCCCCGCTGGAGGGCAGCGCGTCAGGCACCGTGGTCATCGACGGCAGCATCTCGGGCATCGGCCGCGTCGACCGCCCGGTGCGCGTCGAGGTCAGAAACGGCAAGGCGGCGAGCATCGACGGCGGTGAGGCGGCCGAGCGCCTGCGCCAGGTGCTCGACCTGCATGGCGAGGCGGGGCACAACCTGGCCGAGCTGGGATTGGGCACCAACGGCGGCGCGACGCTGTGCGGGGTGGTGATCGAGGACGAGAAGGTCCGCGGCACGGCGCACGTGGCGTTCGGCTCCAACGACGGCTTCGGCGGCACGGTGCGCGTGCCCGTGCACATAGACGTCATCCTGCTCCGGCCGACCGTCGTCGTCGACGGGCGGACGATCTTGAAGGACGGCCAGATCCTGTAGCCCGAGCCCGCGGCCCGTGGGCGGGGATAGGGCAAGGCCCGGGCCAACCCCCCGGGCCTTGCGGCTTCTCCCCGGCCTACTCGATGGGCGCAAACCGCGGCTTGAGCCGCTTCATGACCTCGGGCATGGTCGTGTACTCCATCTCGTCCAGGGGCAGGCGGTGCGGCTCGAAGGGCCCGTGCCGCCGCATGTAGTCGGTGATTTCGAGGGCCTGGTGGCGGGCGCGGTCGAAGGCCGGGTCGGCGAAGAAGTCCTGCGGGCCGACGAGGTGCCCGTTGCACAGCTGGAAGCCCAGCGCCACGACCCGCGGCGGGCCGTCAAAGCGCGTCGGCGTCGCCTGCTGCAGTGACACCGGCATCAGCGGGCCGTTGTGCGAGCCGCGCATCCACCCCGCCACCAGGTGCGGGAAGGCGAACGGCTCGAGCACCTCGCCCACCGCCGGCAGCCCGCTCTGGCAGCGCACGACGCACACCGGGTCGTCCTTGCCCACGTAGCGGCCGGCCATGAGGTTCAGGCGCTGCGTGCTGGAGACGGACGCGATCTCGCCCGACTTGGCGTACACGGCCTTCATGCAGAAGCGCCCCGGCGCGCCGATGAGGACCAGGAGGTCGTACATCTCCTCGGGGGTCGAGAACACGACCCGCTTGTGCTCGATGAGGTCGTGGACCTCAAATCGAAAGCCGGCATGCATCTTGGGGTCGATGACCAGGCCGGCGGTGTTGAACGGGTCGGCGAAAATCTTGAAAAGCGGCAGGTTCCAGGCCCCGGGCTCGGTCTTGTCGGCCATGAATACGATCACTGGCTCGCTGGCCCGCTCCTGGAACGTCATCTCAGCCACGCCCGGGCCCATGCCCTTGACGTTGCCGGAGAACGCGTCCGAGAGCAGGTCCTGGCCGGCGCCGTACAGCTTGAGCCTCTTGGCGCGCTCCGTGCAGGCCAGGAAGGTCTCCCAGGCCAGGCGGTGGACGCTCTCGCAGTCAACCCCGTTCCGATGTGTCATGATCAGCTCGACGTCGTCCCCGACCGCCGTGGCGTGGCTGTCGATCAGGAGCCCCTCCTGCACGGCGCGGGCCATCCTGTCACGGGCGCATGCCAGAAGGTCGGGGTGGACGCTTGAGTGGCCGACGAATCCCCCAATGTCGGCCTTGATTAGGGATATTGTGATCTCCTCGGGCAATCCCCTCTCCTCCCCTGCACGGTAGATGAGAAACCGCGACCGCTCCCTCGCCCCCAGATCACTATTTGGATGGATACATAAGGAAATCCTGCTGCCGCCGGGACGGGGGCGGCCGGGGGCGCGCCGGGTCGAATCACGCCAAAAGACCGCCGTAAAGCACTTCAAAGCATCTTGACGGCGAATCGCCTGAAATGTATAACATTACTTAGCAGGACAAAAAGGGGGCGGCGGACACGGGCCAGGGTATGCCCCGGTTCCAGCTATATGCGGCCCTCGCGGCATCAATCATCGGCGTCTCGTTCTCCGCCGTGCTGAACCGCCTTTCGGCGTCGCCGGCGCTGGTGATAAACCTCTACCGGGTCGCCTTTGCCCTGCTGCTTCTGGCCCCGGTGGCAGTCCGCCCGACGCTCGGCGCCCTCCGCCGGGCGCCGGCGCGCGACCTGCTGGCGTGCCTTGCGGCGGGCACGATGCTCGCCCTGCACCTCATGGCGTGGACGACCTCGCTGCGGCTGACGTCGATCGCCAGCGCCGTGATCCTGGTCACCTCTGACCCGCTGTTCGTCATGGCGGCGTCGTTTCTCGTCTTCAGGGAGCGCGTGCCGGCGCGGGCCATGGCCTGGGCGTTTCTGGCCATGCTGGGGGCGGTGGCGGTGGGGGCCAACGACTGGCGCGGGGGCCCGGCGCCGCTTCTGGGGGACCTTCTGGCGCTTGCCGGGGCGTTTCTTATGGCCGGCTACCTGATCATCGGCCGCGGCGTGCGGCGGCGCCTGGAACTTCTGCCGTACGTGTTCCTCGTGTACCTGGCGTGCGCGGCGTGGCTTCTTCTGGGCTGCCTTCTGACGCGCACGCCGCTTGGGCCGTACCCGGCACGGGAGTGGGGGCTGTTCCTGCTCTTGGCCCTCCTGCCCACGCTCCTGGGTCACACCGTGTTCAACTGGGCGCTGGCCTACGTATCGGCGTCGGCGGTGGCGGTGACGCTGCTTGGCGAGCCGGTGGGGGCGATGGCGCTGGCCGCCGTGATCCTCGGCGAGTATCCCGGGGTGGTGCAGGTGGCGGGCGGCGCGGCCGTGCTTTTGGGGCTGTACCGGTTCGTGCGGTCGTCGGTCGGCCGGTCGACGGGCCGGCGTGGCGAAGACAACATGGCTCGAAGGGGGTAGGCGGCCATCGGCAAGGGGACGCGAGGGCACCCGCTGGTCAGCTGCTACGAGTGTGCCGGGATAATGCACTGCTACGGCGCGCCCCAGCCCAACCTGGCGCGACAGGACGCGCGGACGCGCGCGGGCGCCTGTGAATCGCCGCACAAGGGGCGCACGACCGACATCGTGTCGGTTTCCGGGCGGGAGCGGGGCATGAGCCGCAAGAAGGCCGAAGACACGGTGCGTGCCGGCCGCGCCCGGTGGCAGGGCCCCGGGCTCATCGAGTTCCTTGACGGCGGCCCGCCGGGGGCGGGCGCGCAGTAGCACGATAGCGGAATAGCGGTACATAATATCGATAGCGCCGGCAAGATGCCCGGGCGGAAACCGGGGTGTTCCGCCGTGGCCGGCGGAGGGGGTAATGGCAGTGACCGCAGGTGAGAAGTTCCTTGAAGAGAGCCGCCACCATCGCCAGGCGGGCGGCGTGGCCCGCCAGCCGGCCGAGCCGGCCGAGCCGACCCAGCCGGCCCAGCCGGCGCCCGCGGCGGCCGCACCGGCGGCGGCCGCGCCCGCCGAGGCCGCGGTGGAGTTGCCGCAGCCCAGGCGCAGCGGGGGGGCCGGGCTGTGGCGGATGCTCCAGGAGCGGCGCTCGATCCGCGCCTACACTCGCTCCCCGCTGAGCCTGGAGGAGCTGGGCCAGCTCCTGTGGGCCCAGAACGGGCGGCTGGGGGTTCCCGGGCCGAAGGACCGGCGCACGGCCCCGTCGGCGGGGGCGCGCTACGCCATAGAGACGTACGCGGTGGTGAACAACGTCGCGGGCGTGGCCCCCGGCCTCTACTGCTACGACACCAGGGGACACTGCCTCGTCCCCAGGCGCCTGGGCGACCTGGCGCAGGCGGTCGCGGCGGCGGCCTTCGACCAGGGGATGGCAGCGCAGGCGGCGCTGGTTCTGGCCTGGGTGGCGGTCGCCGACCGCACCTGCGCGCGCTACGGCCAGCGCGGGTATCGCTACCTGTTCCTTGACACCGGCCACGTCGGGCAGAACCTGCACCTCGCCGTGGCGGCCATGGGCCTCGGCTGCTGCATGGTCGGGTCGTTCTACGACGACGAGATGAACGCCTTCATCGGCGTCGACGGCGCGCGCGAGGTCGTCCTGTACATGGCCACCGTCGGGCGCCCGGCCGCCGGGGTGTAGGCTGCTCCCGGCCCCCGCACGTGATGAATCACCTGTCGTTTGTGCCGCCCGGCGGCGCCGCATTGTCCGGCGGCCGCGGGACACAAATATAGGGGGTTCAAGATGCGGGAGGTGTCAGGCATGGGCGAGGGCAGTGGCGACAAGAAACGACCGCCGCCCAGGAAACGCGGGCGGTCGCGCGGCGAGGACGAGCCGGCCGAGCGGCCGCCGCTGCGGGCGCACGTCGAGGGCGAGGAGGGTTCGGGCGGCACCGCGGGGCTCACTTACGGCTTCGAGGTGCCGACCCTGTTCCAGTGGATACACCCGGATGACCTGCGCGACCGCGCCGCCTACCTGGCTGAGCTCGGGCGCGAGTTCGCCATACCCGGCGCGGGCGAGGCGGGCCAGGGGGCGCGCGAGGGCGCCGGCGCCGCCGAGGCGGCCGCCGAGGATGCGCGCGAGAAGGCGCGACGCGAGGCCGGGCGGCGCCGCGCCGGGCGGGGCGGCCGGCGCTAGCGCGGGCGCCTTCGTCCCCGGCCGGCACCGGCGGCGCGGCCGCGACATAAGCTGCCCTGGGGGCCCCGCGGCGCCCCCGGGGTGATGGCCCTTGACGTCGAAGGGATGCCTGGTCTGCCACCAGCCGCTGTGCCGGCGTGAGGTGGTGCTGAACCGCGCCGCCGGGTTCACCCGCGCCGTGATGTGCGTAAACTGCCTGGCCGCGCACCTCGACGCCAGCCGCGAGGATATGCTGCGCACCTTCGTGTCCTACATCAAGTCGCGGTCCTGCCTGTGGGCCCAGTGGCGACAGGGTTGCCCGTGCGACCAGCTGGGCAGCCGCGCCTGCTGCCCCGGCGCGCCCGGCGGGTGAGACCGCCGGCGCGCCGCCGCATGGTCCGGGCCCCACCGTGCGGCGAGGCCCGGACCTCCCTGGGCTTGGCGCGGCGCGGTTCCGGCCGGCCAGCTAGCCGCAGCAGCTGATCACGCCGAACAGGTCGTCCGCTCCCTCGTTGCCCTTGGCATCCACGCGCAGCGTCGCCGCCTTCAGCCTCGCGGCCAGCGCCGCCTCAAGCTCCGGGCTGACCAGGAAGCTCAGCACCACTTTCATGTCGTCGGCCATCGTGTCACCTCCCTTCACCTTTACGAACATGCGACCTGGTGGCGCCGGCAGCCCGGGGGCGCCGCCAGGAGGTCGCCGCTGGCACAGTAGGCGCGCAGCCGGCACAGCTTGAGCGTGCATGAGGCGGCGTCCACACACGACCGGCATTCGCGGAGGTCGTCAAGGCCGATGCCGCCCCGGAAGGGCCGCCAGCGCGGCGACGCCCAGATGTCGGCGATGGCGTCCGCGGGTGCCTGGCCCATCGCGAACGAGTCATCGCCGAACGAGTAGACGCAGGGGTGCACGGTGCCGTCCGAACGGATGGCGATGCGCGTCGTGCCCGCGGTGCAGAATATGGGCGCCGACGGCGCCGGCAACTCGAAGTCCTGGTAGTGCAGCTCCGACGAATCCAGGTACGCCACGCGGGTGGCCTCGCCGAAGCGGGCGGCGAGGTCGCGGGCGCGCTCGACCGCCGACGCCAGTTCGCGCCTGGTCAGCCCGAGCTGGCGATCACGCGCCGCGCGGCCGATACTGTCGATCATGAGGAACCCGACGGTCCTGGCGCCCACGGCGACGCCCGCGCGCAGCACGGCCTCCATGGCGCAGGCGTTGAGGCGGTGCACGGTCATGGCGATGTTCACGGCCACGCCGTGGCGGACGAGCAGGTCAAGGCCCGCCCGTACCCGCGCGAACGCGCCCCGGCCGCGCAGCCAGTCGTGGGTGACCGCGTCCGGGCCGTCCAGGGACACGGTTACGGCGATGTGCGGCCGCGCCAGCGACCGTGCCCGCCCGGGCGTGATCAACGTGCCGTTGGTGAGCACGCCGACGCGCATGCGCTTTCCCGCGAGGTGCTCGACGAGACCGTCAAAGCCGGGGTAAAGGCAGGGCTCGCCGCCCGACACGATGATGTGCCGCGTCCGCAGCGCCGCCAGTTCATCGATGATCGCGACCCACGCTGAAAGGGGCAGCACGGGGCCCGGCGCCGCCGGCGCGTCGTAGGCGCAGTGACGGCAGGACAGGTTGCAGTGGCGCGCGGGGTGGATCTCGACGTCCAGCGGTGCCTCCGCCACATGGACGCCCGGCGCGCCTCCGGCACCGGCGCCCGCGCCACGGCCCGCGCCCGCGCCACGGCCCGCGCCAGCAACCGCGCCCGCGCCCGCACCGGCAGCCGGAACGAGAACCCCCGTCGCCGCCAGCTCCTCCGCCAGGGGCGCGACCCTGCCGGGCGGCGGGCCGGCGCGACGCCCGGTCAGAAACGCCGTCACTTCAGCGGGCGTGGCCGCATTGTGCTCCCATACGGCCGCCGCCAGGAAGGCGCCATCGGAGAGGTACAGGGTGCGGCCGCTGTAGATGTCGTGGAGCGTGTTCGGGTGGACAAGGCCCGGATCGCGGCGCAAAAGCCAGCGCTGCGCCAGCGTGTAGCGATCGTGGTCGCCCAACGCGGTTCCTCCCCTGGGTTGCGCGTTGAGAATGTGTACGCCCCCGGCCCCAAAAAAAGACGTGCCTTTGCAGCGCAGCCGGGTCGCTCGCGGTCCCGCCGCAGCCTGCTCGCCCAGCCCCGGCACGCGCTGGGGCACCCATCTTTACCCGGCGCGGCGGCTGTGCTATAATCGTCTGTGAGCACCGGAGTGTCACCTCACCGGAGTGTGGCCTCACCCTTTGACGGCGCCCGCCAAATACGGTATACTAGTTGATGCAGGATGGGTCTTGGGCGGGGCGAATAGCTCAGCGGCACGAGCACTTGCCTTACAAGCAAGGGGTCCCAGGTTCGAATCCTGGTTCGCCCACCAGCGTGAATGGGCAGCGGGCCGTGGGGCTTGGGCTTTGAGTTTGGGTGGAGGCGTGGTGTAGCTGGTTTAACACAGCGGACTGTCGATCCGCAGACCGCGGGTTCGAACCCCGTCGCCTCCGCCAGATTTCGCCGCGGTAGCTCAGCCTGGTAGAGCAGGGGACTGAAAATCCCCGTGTCGGCGGTTCAACTCCGCCCTGCGGCACCAGGGTTCAAGCGGAAGTAGCTCAGTGGTGGAGCACCACCTTGCCAAGGTGGGGGTCGCGGGTTCAAATCCCGTCTTCCGCTCCAGGGCGACGTAGCCAAGTGGCAAGGCAGGGGTCTGCAAAACCCCTATCCCCGGTTCGAATCCGGGCGTCGCCTCCAGGGGATCAAAAACCGCCTGCCGGCCTCGCCGGCGGGCGGAAGGTATATGGGCGGCTAGCTCAGATGGTTAGAGTACGTGCTTGACATGCACGGGGTCACAGGTTCAAGTCCTGTGCCGCCCACCATTTTCGAGGCGGTCCGGCGCGGTGGCGCCGGACCGCCTCGACGCTTCTCAAGCGGGCCCCGCCATCCCTATGCCATCAATCCCTACGCCGTGCGCGCGACGCGCACGCCGCGCTGCGCCAGGTCAGACAGCAGCCGCTCGAAGAGCGCCTGGTCCTCGCCCAGCCTCTCCGGCGGCACGACGCCGCGCGCCGCGACCTCGCCCCGGCCCAGCATGCGGCACACGCTTGTCCCGGTGTACGACGTGGTGCGCGCCATGCTCGTGATCTTCTGCGCGTCGTCGTAGAAGTCGATGACCTCGAAGCGCAGCGTGGCGCGGGCGCCGCCCTTGACGCCCCGCGCCTCGACCCGCATCGCCAGGAGGTCGCGCTCGTCGCCCGAGCCCAGCACCGGCCCGAGGACGCGCAACGCCAGCCGGCGCGGCTTCACCGCGACACCATTGACCAGCACCGGCTCGCTGCTCAGGAAGCCGCTGGCGACGAGGAAGCCCATGCGGTCGCACCAGCCCGGGTAGCGCACCGTCTTCTCCTCCAGCCTCCTTATGCCCGAGTCGCGGTACGTGTGGGCCAGGGTGCACAGGCCGTCGGTGATGAAGCACTCGCACGACCCGATCGGGGGCGGGAACTCCACCGGCTCGCACTCCGCCAGGGCCGGGACGAGTGCCGGGCACCCGTCGCGGATGACCAGCGACGGGTCCACGCACGACGAGAAGACCGAATCGAGCGCGTACACGATGCGGTAGTTGAGCGGCGGCCGCGGCGTGAGCGGCAGGCCGCCGACCTTGATCACCGCCTCGTCCACGCGGTCGAGCTCGGCAAACGACCGCCCGACGAGGACGTTGCTCAGCCCGGGCGCCACGCCGCAGCCGGGCACGATGGTCACCCCGGCGGCGGCGGCGGCATCGCTCAGGGCCAGCTTGGCCTCGGCCTCGGCCGCGGCGAGGTCGACCATGTGCACGCGGGCGGCGATCGCGGCGCGCACCGCGCCCACGCTGTGCTCGTTCAGCAGCGCGGCGACGGCCACGTCGTGGCCCCGTATCGCCCGTGCAAGCGCCACCTCGTCCGTGACGTCGAGCGCAAGCGGCCTGAGCTTTTTCCCCAGGCGGCGCGCCCAGCCCTCCGACCGGCGGCCGTCTATGTCCAGAAGCGTTACCGCGTCAACCTCCGGGCTCTCGACCAGGTCCTTTGCCGCCACGCCACCCATCATGCCGGCCCCAAGGACGACAACCTTCACGTGCGCCACCTCCGCCAGCGTTGCACTGGGCGCCCGCCGCGGCCGCCCGGGCCGCGCCTTTCGCCCATCTGCAGTCAAGGATTCGGGGCCGATGCCGCCGGCCCCTTCTCCGCCCAGGGGCCAAGCTTCCACGTGTATGTGATCGCTGGCTGGCGCGTAGACTAATAGGGAGTGCGGTCGCGGCGGGGGGTGGGCTCGTGGGACAACTTGTGATCGCCACCGCTGACGCCGCCGAGGATCTGGGGGCGCGGCTGGAGGTGGCCCTGGCCGGCGGGGCGTCCGGCGGGCCGTCCGGCGGCGCCAGCCAGGCAGTCCATCGCCAGCGGCGCGGCTCCCTGGAGTGTTTCGTCCTGACGCTGCCGGGGCCGGCGGTGGGCGGCGCCGCGGCGCGGGGCCCTGGGGCGGCGCGGGGCGCAAAGGCGGCGCGGGGCGCCAGGGCGGGTGCCGCCGCGAAGGCGGCCCGGGGCGCGGACCTGGCATCGGCCTACTACGCCGTGGCCAGCGCCGTGCGCGACCACATCTTCTCCATCTGGCAGGGACGGCTCGCCCGCCGCTTCCTGGCCGCCCGCTACCCGTTCTTCACCGCCGCCGAGGCGTCCCACGTCCTGTCGCGGGTCGGGGCCGAGCTGGCGGCCCCCGCGGCCGACACGCTGGGCGCTGAGGTGGTTTCGCGCGTCCTGGACTGCCTGTGGGCCCACGAGGGCCTGACCGTCGAGGGGTTCGTGCGGTTCCGCCTCAAGGAGTACGTGCGCCGTGTCGGGGAGGTCGTGGAGCGCGCCGCGGCCGAGGTGCTGCTCGACCGTGAGTACCGGGAGTTCCTGCGCGTCCTGAGGTACTTCGTCGAGTCGCAGCGGCCACGCGTGGCCGAACTGCACGTCCAGCTCGACCCCAGCGGGGCGCGCTTCCGGCTCATCGACCACGCCGGGCGGCCGCTATCCCCCGCCGCTCGCGCCAGCCGCCGGCCCGTCGCCTCCCCGCGGGCGGGCCGGTGCGCGGCCGGCCGCCGCCCGCGCGGCGCCCGCCGCCCCGCGAAGGACGCGCCGGCCCGCTCCTCACCACCACCGGCAGTGGCGCTGGCCCCTTGGATGTCGCCCGCCGGGCCCGGCGGCGGCTGGATGCCGGCTCGCGCCGCAAACCACGAGGACCTGCTGGTGAGCACCCTGGTCACGGCGGCGCCCGGACGCATCGTCGTCCACGTGACGGCGCCCGGTGCGGACGGGGACCGCGGTGGCGCCGCGCGCGACGCCCCGGCCCGGCCGGGACTGCAACCGTCCCTGGGCGGCCAGCTGCGTGCGCTGGCGGGGGTCTTCGGCGGGCGACTGGTGGTTTGCCCCGGCTGCCCTCTCTGCCGCGCCGGGCAGTAGGCGCCGCACGGCCCCCACCTATTGACTTTTCTGCCTGAATATGTTATCCTGGCATCAGGCGACCGGACTGGCCCGCCCGGGCAGCCATCCGCCCGGTTGCGGGCTACAGGGGGGCACCTGGAGGGGAGGTGTCGTCGTGAAGATCGATCTCATGCTCAAGGCGATCACGTGCATCAACTGCATGGAGGCCAAGTGCGCGAGCCTGGAGGCGGCCGTGGAGCTGCTCAAGGCCTAACACGGGTCAGCCTACTGGGGGCTCGTCCGGCCCACCGCGGGCCGCGACGGGCCCCTTAACGCTGTCAGATATTGACATCATCCCCAATAGATGGTATCATGAAGACACAGGGGAGGCCCCTTTAACGGCACCGGCCTCTGGGGGCACCTGAAGGGGGGTAAGACGTGAACGCGACCATGTACTTCGACAAGGTCATGGCTTGCGTCGCCTGCATGGAGGCGAAGTGCGCGAGCCTTGAGACGGCCGTCGAGCTGCTGAAAGAGGCCGTCTGACACCAGTCGCACCTGCGTCTGACAGTCGTGGCCGGTGGCGCCCCGTGAACGGGGGCCGCCGGCCACGCTTCGTCACACGCCGTGGGCACCCACGCGCCCGCCCGCCGCCGGCGCGAGGCCGGCGCGGGCCCCCGTCCGCGCTAGCGCACGGCCCTCAGGTCCCAGTAGTAGCTGCGCACCTTGCCGTCCGGCGCCATGGCCTTCAGCTCCACCTGCCCCGTCGGGTCGATGGTGGCGGCGTTGAACGTGAACCGCGTGATCGCCTCGTACCAGCGGTAGGTGTAGCCCTGCGCGGTACCCTCCCTGCTGCTGACGCTGCCCGTGTCGTAGTTGTAGAATTCCTCTCGCGATTCCAGCGCCGACTCCTCCGGCTCCAGGGTGCCTCCGCCCTGGATCAGCACCGCCTTATACTCGCCCTTGCTCTCGCCCTCCTCGGCAATGTGAAAGAAGAAATTCAGTGCGCCGTTGGCCCCGTTGATGAACTCGTCAACCTCGGCGTCGCTCACCGTCTCACGGTCCCTCAAGGCGGTCCATTCCTTGTACACGGCCCTGACCCACGGTGTGCTGATCTGCGTCACGTTGTACCAGCCGTACTCGTCGAGCACGCGCTCGTAGGGCACGTCGAACTCGGGCGTGTCGCAGTCCTTGAACTGCTGCGCGTACTCCTTGGCCTTCTGGTAGTCGGCGAGGGTGATTGACGGCTGATAGCCCGTCAGGTACGGGTCGGGCGGTGGCGGCGGCGGCCCGAGGCGGATATCGGCGCGCCGCGCCGCGCCGTCCCAGCCCACCTCGGCCCCCAGCGACTCGGCGACAAAGCGCAGGGGCACGTATGTCTTGCCATTGATCAGGGCGGGCGCGACGGCCATCGTCAGGGGGAAGTCATTGATGTAGGCGGTCTTGGAACCGATGGTCAGCCGTATCTTCTTGGTGTCTTTGGTCGCCGTGACCGTCTGCGTCGCCCCGTCCCACTCCAACCACGCCCCCAGCGCCTCGAAGATGCAGCGCATGGGCACCAGGGTGCTGCCCTCGACCAGGAGGCCCTGCTCGGACAACTGCGTGCCGTTCACGACCACGGCCACCCCGTCCGACGCCGTCACGCCGGGCAGAGGCAGCGTCGCCAGCACGATGGCGACCACGGCCGCCGCGCCCCACCGCCGAACCAGGGCGCTCCGGCCCGTTGCCGGGAAGAAGCCGCTCACTCCGAGAACCCCCCTTGTCCCCGCGTTCGGGGGCCGGCTTGTCAGGGCGGGTCGTAGCCGCCCCGGCCCGCCCGGCACCGCCACAGCCGCCCCGCACCGCCACAGCCGCCCCGCTGCCTTGCCCAGCCCTTTCATCGCGCCTTACTTCTCCAGGGCCAAGATCACATACTCCAGCAAGCACGACCTCAGCAGGAACACTATGGTTGGGCCACCGAAAACATTATATCACATGGCTGGTCCGGCCGGCCCTGTCAGCCGGTCGGCCGCGGCTGGACCGCTCACCGGCCGGAGGCCGGGTATTGACAAGGCCGTCCTTCGGCATTATGATATGTCTAATAGCGTGGCCGCAGAAAGGCCAGCAACGGCGATGACGGGGACGAGTAGCGCGGGCGGGTCTTCAGAGAAGGGGCGTCGCGGGTGAGCGCCCGCGGGTGAGAGCGCCCCAGGATGAGCCGGCGCCAAGACCACCCCTGAGCCGCCGGTCGAACGGGCCCTGAACGGGCCCTTCCAGGCCGGTCCGGGTACGCCCGTTACAGCGTGCGGAGCGGTCGGGCAACGCGCGGGCGTGTGCCTTGGGGGGCGCCGCCGGCCCGGCAAGCGGGGTGGAACCGCGGAGGGTTTTAGCCGCAAGGCTCTAAGCCCCCCGTCCCGGTAGGGGTGGGGGGCGTTTGGTTTGCCAGGGGTCGCCGATCTTGCGGGCCGCTTTCCGGCACCGCCAGGGGGGTATGATGGAGTGTCGCAGGTACAATTGAGGCTACCTGACGGGTCGGTCGTTTCGCACGCGGCGGGCACAACTCTGGCCGAGGTCGCGGCGTTACTGAGCGCCGGCCTCGCCCGGCGCGCCCTGGCCGGCCAGCTCGGCGGCCGGCCGGTCGACCTTGCCCACCGGCTGGGGGACCCGCTGCCGGGGGCGCCCCGCGGGACGGGGGTGGAGACGGGGGCGGAGACCGGGACGGGAGCGGCTGACGAGGCCCTCGACCTGCGCTTCTTAACCTGGGACGACGAGGCCGGGCGCGGGGTCGGGCGGCACAGTGCCGCGCACGTGCTGGCGCAGGCGGTCAAGGAGCTCTACCCAGCGGCGCGGCTGGCCATCGGGCCGGCCATCGCCGACGGCTTCTACTACGACTTCGACGTGCCCGAGCCGTTCCAGCCCGATGACCTGAGGCACATCGAGGAGCGCATGCGCGATGTCGCATCCCGCGACCTGCCCTTCTCGCGCCGCGAGGCGCCGCGCGAGCGGGCGATCGCGGAGTTCCAGGCCAGAAACGAGCCGTACAAGGTCGAGCTCATTGAGGACCTGCCGGCCGACGCCGCCATCTCCATGTACCGCCAGGGCGAGCCGCAGGGCGAGCCGCAGGCGGGCTTCGAGGACCTGTGCGCCGGGCCCCACGTGCCGTCGACCGGCCGCATCGGCTGCTTTCAGCTCCTGCACGCGGCGGGAGCGTACTGGCGCGGCGACGAGCGGCGCCCCATGCTGCAGCGCATCTACGGCACGGCCTTCGGGTCAGAGAAGGAGCTGAAAGCGCACCTTGAGCGCCTGGCCGAGGCCGAGAAGCGCGACCACCGCAACCTGGGGGCGCAGCTTGACCTTTTCAGCATCCACCGCGAGGTCGGCCCGGGGCTTGCGGTGTGGCACCCCAAGGGCGGCGCGATGCGCGCCGTGGTCGAGGAGTTCTGGCGCGAGAGGCACCGCAGGAACGGCTACGACATCGTCTACTCGCCGCATATCGGCAAGGCGCAGCTGTGGGAGACGAGCGGGCACCTGGGCTTTTACGCCGAGAACATGTACGCGCCGATGTCGATTGACGGCCAGGACTACTACATCAAGCCGATGAACTGCCCGTTCCACATCATGATCTACAAGGACCGCCAGCGCAGCTACCGCGACCTGCCGCTGCGCTTCGCTGAACTCGGGACGGTCTATCGCTACGAGCGCAGCGGGGTGCTGCACGGGCTCCTGCGCGTGCGCGGCTTCACCCAGGACGATGCCCACATCTTCTGCACCCCCGAGCAGGTGAAAGACGAGATACTCGGCTGCATCGACTTCATGGGCGAGCTGTGGCGCGCCTTCGGGTTCAAGGACTTCGTCTTCTTCCTGTCGACGCGGCCGGAGAAGTTCGTCGGCGACCCCGCCGACTGGGAGCTGGCCGAGGACGCGCTGCGCCGGGCGATGCAGACGCGGGGCCTTTCGTTCGAGGTCGACCCCGGCGGGGGCGTGTTCTACGGCCCCAAGATCGACGTGAAGGTCCGCGACGCCATCGGCCGGCTGTGGCAGTGCACGACGATCCAGTTCGACTTCAACCTTCCGGAGAGCTTCGACCTGACGTTCATCGGCCAGGACGGCAAGGAGCACCGGCCGTTCATGGTCCACCGCACCCTGCTGGGGGCCATGGAGCGGTTCTTCGGCATCCTGATCGAGCACTACGCCGGCGCCTTCCCGCTCTGGCTGGCGCCGGTGCAGGCCCGCGTGTTGCCGGTGGTCGAGCGTAACGCCGACTACGCGCGGGCGGTGCTGGGTCAGCTCAGGGACGCCGGCCTGCGCGCCGACATCGACGTCAGCGAGACGATCAGCTATCGCATCCGGCGCGCCCAGGTCGAGAAGGTGCCGTACATGCTGGTGGTGGGCGACCGCGAGGCCGAGGCGGGCACGGTGGCGGTGCGCCACCGCGCCAGCGGTGACCTGGGCCCGGTCCCCGCCCCGGAGTTCATCGCCCGCCTGGTGGGTGAGGCGGCGCCGCCCGTGAAATCGCCTGATTGACTAGCGGCCGCCGTTGTGCTAGAATATGTGCGGCGGATTCCGTGGGAAAGCAGGAGCCGCGCTTCTCACCTTACGACGTGCCGGTGCCTCGGGCGTGGGGCCGCATGACGCCCCAGCCGCGACGCGCCGCACTGTCTGTAAGGTCCACGCCGGGTTCAACATGGGCTTGAGCGTGCTGGGGCGGGCGGCTTGCGCCCGCCCATAGTTTCGGCGGGAGTCCAGTCCAGGAGGTGAAGCCGATCACTAAGGACTTTCGAGTGAACGAGGCGATCCGCGCGCGAGAGGTGCGTTTGATCGACGCCACCGGCGAGCAGGTGGGGATCGTGCCACTGCGCGAGGCGCTGCGGATCGCTTACGAACGCGGGCTCGACCTGGTTGAGGTCGCGCCCACGGCCAGGCCGCCGGTGTGCCGCATACTTGACTACGGCAAGTTCAAGTACGAGCAGAGCAAGAAGGACCGCGAGGCGCGCAAGAAGCAGCGCCTGGTGGGCGTCAAGGAAGTCAAGATGCGGCCCAACATCGAGGCTCACGACTACGAAGTGAAGGCGCGCGGCGCCCTGCGCTTCCTCGGCGAGGGGAACAAGGTCAAGGCCACGATCATGTTCCGCGGCCGAGAGATCGTTCACGCCGACCTGGCCCGGAAGCTCCTGGACCGTCTTGCCGAACAGGTGAAAGCAGTGGGCATGATCGAGCGCATGCCCAAGGTTGAAGGGCACAACATGGTCATGATCATCGCGTCGCGGGCCGACGTGCGGGCCGTGCAGGAGCCGCGCGCCGTCAGGGCCGCGCCCGCGGCTGCGCCCGCGTCAGCGGCCGTGCCCGCGTCAGCGGCCGCGCCCGCGTCAGCGGCCGTGCCCGCGTCAGCGCCCGCGGCCGTGCCCGCGTCAGCGCCCGCGGCCGTGCCCGCGTCAGCGCCCGCGGCCGTGCCCGCGTCAGCGGCCGTGCCCGCGTCAGCGGCCGTGCCCGCGGCCGTGCCCGCGCCCGCGGCCGCGCCCGCGCCAGCGGCCGTGCCCGCGCCAGCGGCCGTGCCCGCGCCAGCGGCCAAGCCCGCGCCAGCGGCCAAGCCCGCGGCCAAGCCCGCGGCCGTGCCCGCGCCAGCGGCCAAGCCCGCGGCCAAGCCCGCGGCCAAGCCCGCCGAGAAGGCCGGCGAGAAGCCCGCGCCGGGGGAACCGGCCGGCGCTGCGGCGGTGGTGGGGAGTCAGGCGGAGGAGGGGTAGAAATGCCCAAGATGAAGACGCACCGTGGCGCCAACAAGCGCATGTACGTCAGCGGCGGCGGCGTGATCAGGCGGCGCCGCGCCGGCAAGAGGCACAAGCTGGAGGTCAAGTCCGCCAAGCGCACGAAGCGCCTGCGGCAACCCACGCTCGTGAGCCGGGCTGACCTGAAGCGCGCCAAGAAGCTTCTCCCGTACCGTTAACCTGCGGGAGCGTGTCCGCGCCGAGGAGGTAGTCGCAATGGCCAGGGTCAAGAAGGGTGTTACCGCTCATCGCAGGCACCGCCGGCTGCTGAAGTTGACGCGCGGTTACTGGGGAAGCCGGGGCAAGCTCTTGCGGCCCGCCCGCGAGACGTTGATGAAGGGGCTGTGGTACTCCCTGCGCGACCGCCGGGCGCGCAAGCGCGACTTCCGCCGGCTGTGGATCGCCCGTATCAACGCCGCCGCGCGCTCCAACGGCATGTCGTACTCGAGGCTCATCAGCGGCCTAAGGCGTGCCGGCGTGGAGATCGACCGCAAGATGCTCGCTGACCTCGCCGTGCATGACGGCGATGCGTTCCGCAACCTGGTGGCGGAGGCCAAGCGCGGCCTGGGCGCGTAGGCGCACGCGCCGCGGGCGCGGGCGCGGGCGCTAGCGTGCCGCGCCGCGGGGGGTGGAGGCTCTGGCCACGAATGAACGGCCAGTCGCTGTTAAGCGCCCAAGCAAGTTCTTTTTCTTGACGCCGGCGCGAACCCTTGCCCTGGGCTTCGCCGGGGCGATTGCTATTGGCACGGCGCTCCTGATGCTGCCGGTGTCGACCGCCTCCGGCCGGGGCGGGGGCTTCCTGGAGTCCCTGTTCACGGCGACGTCGGCCACCTGCGTCACCGGCCTCATCGTCGTGGACACGGCGACTTACTGGACGCCGTTCGGGCAGGTCGTGATCGCCGCCCTCATCCAGGTGGGGGGCCTGGGGATAATGACCATGTCCACGCTGTTCGCGTTCGTGGTCGGCCGCCGCATCAACCTGCGCGGCCGCCTGCTGATCCAGGAGGCGACCGGCGCCCTGAGCCTGGCCGGCGTGGTGCGCCTGATCAAGTCGGTGCTGCTGTTCACTGTGCTCTTCGAGGGCCTGGGGGCGCTCATTCTGACCCTGCGCTGGTCGTTCGACTACCCGTGGCCGCGCGCCCTGGCCCTGGGCGCCTTCCACAGCGTGTCAGCGTTCAACAACGCCGGCTTCGACCTCTTCTCGGTCAGCCTGCAGAACTACGCGTCAGACGCCTGGGCGCTCCTGACCGTGGCCGGGCTGATCATCATCGGCGGCATCGGGTTTGCGGTCATCGCCGACGTTTACGCGCGGATGGGCGACCGCCACCACCGGTTGTCACTGCACTCGCGGCTGGTGCTGCGGGTGACGGCGGGGCTCCTCCTGGGGGGCACCCTGCTCATATTCCTGCTCGAGTACGGCAACACGCTCCAGCCGCTGCCGGTGCACGGCAAGATACTATCATCGTTCTTCCACGCCGTCACGCCGCGCACGGCGGGGTTCAACTCGTTGCCCATGGGGGCGCTGCACCCGGCGACCCTGCTGCTCATCGTCGTGCTGATGTTCATCGGCGCATCGCCGGGCTCGACCGGCGGCGGCATCAAGACCACGACCTTCGCTGCGCTGATCGCCGCCGTGCACGCGATCATCGCCGGCAGCGGTTCCGCGCGCGTCGGGGAGCGCCGGCTGCCGCGGCAGGTGGTCGACCGGGCCCTGGCCGTGGCCGCCATCGCGCTGGGCCTGGTGGTAGCGGTGACCGGGGTCATGCTCTTGAGCGAGCACAAGGACATGCTGGCGTTGCTGTTTGAGACCACCTCGGCGTTCGGCACGGTGGGGCTGTCCACCGGCATCACGCCCGACCTTAGCCCGCTGGGGCGCGTCCTGATGATCCTGACCATGTACGCCGGGCGCGTCGGGCCGCTGACGCTGGTGCTGGCCATCGGGCAGCGGCAGCACCACGCCACGACGGCGGTCCAGTACCCCGAGGAACGGGTGATGATCGGGTGATGATCGGGCCGTGATCGGGTAAGCGCCGGACTCTCGGTGGTGCGGTGAGGGGGGTTTTCGTCTTGGCGACCAAGCAGTTCGCGGTCATCGGGCTCGGGCGGTTCGGCTCCAGCGTCGCGTCGACGCTCTACGGCCTGGGCTTCGACGTCCTGGGCATCGACGCCGAGGAGGGCCGGACGCAGGCGATGATCAACTCCACGACCCACGTCGTGCAGGCCGACGCCACTGACGACGAGGCGCTGCGCACGCTGGGGCTGCGCAACTTCGACGTGGTCGTGGTCGCCGTCGGCGGCGACCTGCAGTCGAGCATCCTGGTGACCCTGATCCTCAAGGAGCTGGGGGTCAGGTTCGTCGTGGTCAAGGCCTCGAACGACCTGCACGGCCGCGTGCTGGAGAAGATCGGCGCCGACCGCGTCGTGTTCCCGGAGCGCGACATGGGGGTGCGGCTGGCGCACAACCTCGTCTCCACCAACGTTCTCGACTATATCGAGCTTTCGCCCGACTACAGCCTGGTCGAGCTCACCGCCGGCGGCGAGCTCGCCGGCCATACCCTGCGCGACCTCAACCTGCGCGCGCGCTTCGGCATCAACGTCCTGGCCCTGCGCAAGGGCGAGGAGATAAAGGTGTCGCCGGGCGGCGACGACGTGATCGACGAGGGCGACATCATGGTCATTATCGGCGCCAACCAAGATATCGCCCGGCTGGAGCGGCTGCGCGGCAGCTGAGCCGTTGAGCCGTGGAGCCGGGCCCGTGGGGGCGGTGGCGTGGACGACCGGGCGGACAGGGACAAGGGGGTCATCACGAGCCCGCGAAACGCTCAGATCAAGGCGCTGCGCGGGCTTTACGCCCGGCAGGGGCGGCGGCGGGCGAGCGCCGCGCCGCTGGAGGGCGCGCACCTGGTCGAGGAGGCGCTGGCTGCGGGCGTGCCGCTTCTGGCCGCGTACCTCGGCCCCGCCTTCCTGGGGCGCGACGATGGGGCGCGCTTGGCGGCGGCCCTGGAGTCAGCCGGCGTCCCGCTGACGCTGGTCGCTGACGAGGTCCTGCGCCGCGTGGCCGACGCCGAGGCGCCGCAGGGGGTGGTGGCGGTGGCCGCCATCCGGCGCGGCGGCGACCCCGCCGAGGCGGCGCAGGCGATCGGCGAGCGCGCCCGCAGGAGCGCCGCCGGCGGGCCGGGGGTGCCGGTGGCCGTCCTGGCCGAGCGCGTGCAGGATCCGGGGAACCTGGGCACGATCGTGCGCGCCGTGGACGCCGCCGGCGGGGCGGGCGTGGTGGTCACCGCCGGCACCGTCGACCCATACTCGCCCAAGGTGCTGCGTGCCAGCGCCGGCTCGCTGTTCCACGTGCCGCTGCTTGAGGTCGAGGACGTGGCCGAGGCGCTCGCGCTGCTCAGGCCCGAGGGGCTGGCGGCGGCGGCGACCCTGCCGGTGGGCGGGGAGCTGCCGTGGCGCCTTGACCTGCGGCGCCCGACCCTGCTCCTGGTCGGGAACGAGGGGTCGGGCCTGAGCCCGGCCGCCGTGACAGCGGCGCGGGCGTGCGTGACGGTGCCCATGCCGGGGCGGGCCGAGTCCCTGAACGTCGGTGTGACGGCGGCGGTCCTGCTCTACGAGGCTCTGCGGCAGGCGGCGGCGCCGGACGGGGGGCGGTAACGTGGTGGGACGCGTCCTCGTCGTGGACGATGAGGATAACATCCGCGAGCTTTTACGGCTGTACCTGGCCAAGGAAGGCTTCACGGTGGCGCTGGCCGCGGACGGCGACGAGGCGCTCCAGGCCTTTGACGCCGGGCGGTTCGACCTCGTGATCCTGGACATCATGCTGCCCGGCGCCGACGGCTGGCAGGTGTGCCGCCGCATCCGCGAGGCAAGCCGCGTGCCGATAATCATGCTCAGCGCCAAGGGCGAGCGCTACGACCGCATCCTGGGCCTGGAGCTGGGGGCGGATGACTACATCGTGAAGCCCTTTGACCCGTACGAGCTCCTGGCGCGCGTGCGCGCCGTGCTGCGGCGCTGCCCGCCGGCGGGGGCGGGCGCGACGGCGGCGGCCCCGGCTGCTTCGGCCGCGGCGACCGCATCGACTGGCACGCCCGCCGCGACCGCATCGGCCGGCACGCCCGCCGCGGCCGCCGCGACCAACCGCGTCCTGTGCGGCAAGCTGGTCGTCGACCGCGACGAGTACCGCGCCACCCTGGGCGGGCGCGAGCTGGATCTCACGCCGCGCGAGCTTGAGCTCCTGTACCACCTCGTCAATCATCCCAACCGGACCTTCTCGCGCGACCAGCTCCTGGAGAGCGTGTGGGGGTACGACTACGCCGGCGAAACGCGGACGGTGGACGCCCACGTCAAGCGGCTGCGCCAGAAGCTGGGCGGGGGCGGCGCGGGCGGCGCGGGCAGCGCGGGCGCGGGCGGCGCAGGCGCGGGCGGCGCAGGCTGGGGCATCGCCACCGTGTGGGGCGTCGGCTACCGGTTCGAGGTGAAGCGCGATGCGGGACTCCCCGGTGCCTGAGGCCAACGGGCATACCGGCGGCCGGCGCAGCATATTCCTGCGCCTGGTGGCCACGTACCTGGTGGCCATCCTGGTCAGCCTGGGCGTGCTCGGGCTGGCGCTCGGCCGCCTCCTGGAGGGTTACGTCTACCGCGAGCGCACGACGACGCTGCAGAGCTACGGCGAGGCGGTGGCGGCCGTCGCCGCCGACCTCTTCAATGGCGCCGCCACGCAGCGCGACCTCTCGGCCCAGGTGCGCGTGGCCGCCTCCGTGACCGGGGCGCGCATCTGGATCGTGGACGCCAGCGGCCTGCTGCTCCTGGACTTTGCGCGGCAGTTCGGCGGCGGCCCGGGTGCCGGCGCTGGCTACGCGCCCGGCACCGTCCGCGTGACCGGCTCCGAGCTGGACGAGCTCCTCAAGGGACGGATGGTGGCGTTCCAGGGCCAGTGGGCCGGTCGCTTCGACCTGCCCATGCTGTCGGTGGGCGTCCCTGTGCTGGGCGAGGGCGGCAAGGTCGTCGGCGGGGTCTTCCTGCACGCCCCGGTGGTGGGCGTGCGCGGCGCGGCGAAAACGCTCCTGCGCCTGGTGTGGCTGGCGGCCGGCCTGGCGACGCTGGTCGCCGTGATCCTCACCTACGTCATCTCGCGCAGCATCACCCGGCCCCTGCGCGAGATGTCGGCGCTGGCGCGGCGCATCGCCGCCGGCGACTTCGGCCGCCGCGTGGCGGTCGCAGGCGACGCGGAGCTCTCGGACCTCGCCGCGTCCCTGAACCACATGGCGCGCCAGCTCGGCGAGCTGGAGAAGACGCGCCGCGAGTTCATCGCCAACGTCTCGCACGAGCTGCGTTCGCCGCTGACGTCGATGCGCGGCTTCATCCAGGGCATCCTCGACGGCACCGTGAGCGCCGCCGACCGCGAGCGCTACCTCAAGCTGGCGTTCTCCGAGACGGAGCGCCTCTCGGGGCTCATCGACGACCTCCTCGACCTGACGGCGCTGGACGCCGGCGCCGGTGAGCTCAAGTTCAGCCCCGTCGACCTCGGCGAGGTCGTCCAGGCGGTGGGCACGCAGTTTGAGCCCCAGGCGCGCGCGCGCCGGGTGGCGCTGGCCTGCGACGGCGCGGGGCCGGTCGCGGTGCGGGCCGATGCCGCGCGCCTGAAGCAGATCCTCATCAACCTCGTGGACAACGCCCTGCGCTACACGCCGGCGGACGGCCAGGTGCGCCTGGCCTGGCGCCGCGCCGCCGCGTGGGGCGAGGTCGAGGTCCGCGACACGGGCCCGGGCATCCCCGAGGCCGACCTGCCCCACATCTGGGACCGCTTCTACCGCGTTGACAAGGCGCGCACGCGCACCCGCGGCGGCACCGGCCTGGGCCTGGCGATCGTCAAGCGGCTCGTCGAGGCCCACAACGGCGAGGTCGACGCCCGGTCGGTCCCCGGCACCGGGGCCGCGTTCACCGTGCGGCTGCCGCTGGCGCAGTGAGCGGCGCCGCGCACGGCGCCCCCAGGCGCAGATCGTCCCACCGCTTCGCGCCCGCCCGCCCGCGCGTTCACGATTCTTTTACAATTTCAACCCGCCCCCGTCACAACGCGTTCACGCCCGCGGGGTAGGATAGGGTCAGAAGAGGCCCAAAAAGGGGGATTCTGAACATGGCCGCGTGGTTCCGTGGTTTCCTCGGCCGCAACGGGAAGACCCTATGCCTGGCCCTGGCGCTGGTAATCGCGCTGGGGGTGGGCAGCGGGGTCCTGGCGTACTCGGCGGGCACAGAGGGCGACCAGGACCCGGCGCTGGTCGCCGGCGACGACTCAAGCGCACCCGACACTGAGTCGGGCACGCCGGACCCCGGCACGCAGTGCCCGGGACGCCCCGGCCGGCCCGGCGCGAGGGTCGCGGTCGGCCTGGCCAAGTACCTGGACATGAAGCCGGCCGACCTGGTGCAGGTGGTCAAGGACAGCGAGGCCAAGCCGGTCGAGGTGCTGATGGCCGCGCCCATCGCCAAGCTGGGCGAAAAGCCCCTGGCCGACGTGCTCGCCCTGCGCAAGGGCGGGGATGCGTGGCTTGAGGTGGCCGACGCCTGCGGCGTGAAGGGCGACGCCTACCTCGACGAACTGGAGCGGGTGATTGGAGCCTTCGGCCGTGCCGGCCGCCACCGGGGATGGGGCGGTGGGCGCGGTGAGGGCGCGCAGCCGGGCGCGGGTTCGGGCGCAGCGGGCGTCTTCTGGCCGGGGGGCGCCGTTCCCGACCTGTCCGGCCTGGCGGTCGACAACTAGCGCGCGACCAGCGCGCGACCAGCACGCAGGCGTGTGACCAATGCGCAAGCGTGACAGAACCCAGGCGTGTGACCAGCGAGGATTCCGCCAGCGCCGAGTGATCCCAGGGTGAGTGGGCCCGCGAGGTGATCTGCCTCGCGGGCCCGCTTCTTGTGGGGCATGATGCGGGTGGCATGGTGCGTCTGACATGATGCGACACCCCCCGGCCCGGCGGGCACGCTGGGGTTGGCCCGCGCCGAACTGGGCACAGTAACCCCGGAGGTCGATGACCGTGGCACTGGTGTCGTCGCGCGAGATACTGGAAGCGGCGCGGCGGGGCGGTTACGCCGTCGGCGCGTTCAACGCCAACAACCTCGAGTTCGTGCAGGGCATCGTCGCCGGCGCCCTGGCCGAGCGGGCCCCGGTGATCATCCAGGCCAGCCCGGGGGCGATCAAGTACATCGGACTCGACTACATCACGGCCCTGGGCCAGGTCGCGGCGCGATCCGACATCCCGGTCGTACTGCACCTCGACCACGGCGAGGACGTCGAGCTCGCAAAGCGCTGCATCGCCGCGGGGTTCTCGTCGGTGATGTACGACGGCTCGCGGCTGCCGTTCGCGGAGAACGTCGCGCGCACGGCCGAGGTCGTGCGCGCCGCGCACGGCGCGCGAATCGCCTGCGAGGGCGAGCTGGGCCGGGTGCCGGCCTCCGACCGCGCCTGGACGCGGCAGGAACTGATGCAATTGTGGACCGACCCGGGCGAGGCGGCGCGCTTCGTGGCCGCGACCGGGGTCGACGCGCTGGCCGTGTCCGTGGGCAGCGTGCACAAGATGCTCGAGAGCACGGCGGAGATCGACGTCGAGCGCGTGCGCCGCATCAAGGACGCCACGGGCGTGCCGCTGGTGCTCCACGGCGCATCGGGCGTCGCCGTCAAGAGCCTGGTTGAGGCCGTGAAGGCCGGCATCGCCAAGGTCAACATCGCCACCGCGCTGAGCGTCGCCTTCGTGCGCGCCGTGCGCCAGGCCATGGCCGCGCGCCCGGATGAGGTCGACCCGCGGCCGCTCCTGGGCCCGGGGCGCGATGCGGTGGCGGCCGAGGTCGTCGCGCGGATCCGGCTTCTGGGCTCATCGGGGAGGGCTTGACGATGCGCATCGGCATACTCACCGGCGGGGGCGACTGCCCCGGCCTCAACAACGCCATTCGCGCCGCGCTGCGCCAGGCCAACCAGCTCGGGCACGAGGTCGTGGGCGTGCGCGACGGCTGGGCGGGCATGCTGGACAAGGACGCCCGCCCCCTGACCTGGGCCGACGTCGAGGGCACCTTCAACGAGGGCGGCACGCTCCTGGGCACCTCGCGCACCAACCCATACAAGAGCCCGGACGGCGCGGCGCGGGTGATGAAGAACTTCGCCGAGCTGGGCTTTGACGCCCTGATCGCCATCGGCGGCGACGACACCCTGGGCGTGGCCCGGAAGCTGACCGCCGCGGGGGTCCCGTGCGTCGGCGTGCCCAAGACGATGGACAACGACGTCGCCGGCACCGACTACACGATCGGCTTTCAGACGGCCGCGGCCATCGCCACCGATGCCACCGAGCGGCTGCACACCACCGCCCGCTCGCACCGGCGCACGCTGCTGCTTGAGGTCATGGGGCGGGACGCGGGCTGGGTGGCGCTATGGGCGGGACTCTGCGGCGGGGCGCACCTGACGCTCCTGCCCGAGTTCCCGGTCGACATGGGCGACGTGGCCGCGTTCGTGGCCGCGCGGCGCGACCGCGGCGAGCCGTACACGATCATCGTGACCGCCGAGGGCGTCAACCCCGAAGGCCTCGCCGGGGTGGACTACGAGGCCCGCGGGCGCGACCAGTTCGGCCACGTGCGCCTGGGCGGCGTGGGCGAGCGCATCGCCGCGGACATCTCCAGGAGCGCCGGGGTCGAGACGCGGGCCACGGTCCTGGGCTACATCCAGCGCGGCGGCCCGCCGGTGCCCTTCGACCGCATGCTGGGCACCGGCCTTGGCCTCAAGGCGGCCCAGCTCGTGCACGAGCGGCGTTTCGGCGTCATGGCCGCCCTGCGCGGCGAGGACATCGTGGCCGTGCCGATCGACGACGCCCTGGCCCGCCCCAAGCGCGTCACGCCCGAGCTGGCGCGGTCGGTGATGCCCCTGCTGCGCGTCTAGCGCTCGTCCCCGCCGCCCCTCCAGAGGTCCAACCAGCGGCCAGACTCTCCACGGACATGAAGGATGGGCTGTGGCAGGTGTCGAATACGTAGCTGTAAGGACCTGGGTTGCCTGCTGCTCTGAATTCCAGGTCCTCTCGGCTTCCGGCGGATAACACGTTCACTTGCCCGCACTGTGCGGCCAAGGTTGACTTGTCTAATGCCCGCCGCCAAATAGAGATGCAAACCAAGAAGCCGGTCGTGATAGACTAGAGCGAGGCTCAGGACTGGGGGTGTTGCGGATGTGTCCGGGCGGCTTTGCGATCGTTTTCGAGAAGTTGGCCGACGCTGTTGCGGCAGAACCGTCGAGCACCGAGTGCTTGCGGGTGGCCGAAGAGATGCGTGCAGAGGCTGAGGAAATAGCGGCTCTCAGGCGGTTGGTGCTGGAGGTTGACCCGCCCGATCCGCTCTCGTACACCAGCACCTAGGACGAGAGAAGAACGACTTGGCGCCGGATAGCGTCTGTGAGGGCGCATCTTGGGGCTGGCCAGTGGCTTCGCTCATGCTGATTCCTCACAGGTTGTCCCCACTCCCCCCCTTGCCCCACCGGCGTACCCGCCACGGGGCCACTCGTTTCTTTTGGGCTGGCAGGATTTTCCCGTAGACCCACGAATATACAAATCGGGCGACTAACTTCCTGCCGGGGGCTGGCGGGGTGAGGGGAGTGCGGCCGCTTGCAGACCGAGAACGTGCTTGCAGCCAAGACGGTGTGGAACAAGAACTACCTTCTGCTGCTGGCCGGGCAGTGGGTGTCGCTGCTGGGGACGGCCGCCTACGAGATGGCCCTGCCGATGTTCATCCTGCGCGTTTCGAACTCGCCGACGGTCCTGGGCGTGGTGATGGCCGCCGCCGTCATCCCGTTCGCGGTTCTGGGGCCGTTCGGCGGCGTCCTGGTCGACCGCTGGAGCCGCAAGTGGATCATCGTCGCCTGCGACCTGGGGTCGGGCCTCGTCGTCCTGCCGGCGGCGTGGCTGGCGGCGCGCGGCCTCCTGTCGGTGCCGCTGCTCGTTGTCACCGTCGCCCTGCTGTCGATATTCGCCGGCTTCTTCATACCGGCGGTGATGGCCTCGGTCCCCAACATGGTGCCGGGGCAGAACCTCACGCGGGCCATGTCGCTCATCGACTCCGGCCGCCAGGTGAGCCTGGTCCTGGGGCCGGCCATCGGCGGCATGCTCATCGTCTACCTCGGCTTCCCGTGGGCGTTCCTGATCAACGGCGTCTCGTTCCTTTTAGCCGGGGCGGCGGAGCTATTCATGGACGTGCCGCAGAAGCGCGTCACGCGCAAGCTGGAGATATTCGGCGACCTCGCCGCCAGCTGGCGGTACATCGTCACGCACCGGGCCATCCTGGCCGCCACGGCGATCATCATGATGGTCAACTGCTTCGAGCCGGCGATCATCCCGGTGATCCTGCCCATCGTCGCCAATAAGATCGGCGTCGGCGAGCCGGGTTACGCCATGCTGCGGGCGGTGATCGGCGTCGGCTCGCTCATCTCCGCGGCGCTCCTGGCGCTGGCCCGCGAGCAGCGGCGCAAGACGTGGCTCATCGTCGTCAGCATGGCGGTGTTTGGGGTCGCCCTCGTCGGCTCAGGCCTGACGGAGAAGTACGCGCTGATACTTGTGGGCATGGCCATCTACGGCTTGGCCATGGGCGTCGCCAATACGCTTTTGACCGTCCTTCTGCAGCTCCTGGCGCCCGACGAGATACGCGGCCGGGTGTTCGCGCTGATCAACACCGTGGCCGTGGCGCTTGTGCCCGTCTCGTACATCCTCATCGGCGCCCTCCTGGGCGCCGTGGCCCCGGCCTGGGTGCTGATCGCCTCCGGCCTGGTGACGCTCCTTGGCGCGTACCAGCTGTGGCGCATCAAGGAGCTGCGCGAGGTGTAGGGGCCTTCGGGCGCCCCGGTGCCGTACGGCAGCGGAACGATGAGCAGTCGCCCGTCGTCCTGCCGGCCGTCGACGATGGTGATGCTCAGCGGCACGATCGGCGCCAGCCGCACCCTGATGTCCAGCCCCTCGGCGGCCGCCTCCTCCAGCCACCACCTGAACTCGCTGTGACACAACGCCAGCTGCTGGTCGTAATGCGGCGTCCCCACGTACTCGGCGATGAACCCGACGCCGCTTGGGGCGTTGGCCATGATCAGCAGAGCTTGATGCTCACGCCCTTCTTGGCCTGCTGAAACACCAGGGGCTTCATGTAATGGGCTACGTAGAGCAGGCTCGGCGCGACGGCCAGGAGCTCGGTGGTGGCCGAGGCCAGGAGCTCGCCGAACCGCCCGTGCTCGTCGGGGTGCAGCGTCACCCCCGGGTTGACCCGCACATCGAGGAAGTCGGCGATGGGTTTGTCGCTGACGCGCGGGGCGTTGACGAGCTCGGCCAGAAGCCCGGCGATCCTGGCCCGGAAGTTCTGCTTGTCCTGGTTGGTCTTCCAATCGTAGATGTAGTACTTGTACGCCTTCAGGTCGGAGGGGATGTCCTTTGAGCGCTGCGCGATCATGATCGTCCGCGTCGCCAGCGCGTGCCGCACGCCGAGCTCGTACATGACGTTCGCCCGCTGGTCCGTGAGGTCGGCGATGACCACGTTGGCGGCGTGGAGGTCCATCAGTATATCCCTGATGACATTGCCGGTGACGGTGTCCGACCGGCGGCAGGTGAAGCCCAGGCCGCTTTCCTCCACGGCGGGACGGATGAGCTCCTGGAAGATGGTGGTCCACTCGTCCTGCCGGCATGACCGGGTGTTGGAGAAGGGCATGATCACGAAGCATGACCGCCGGTCGTTCACCTTACCCCCCCCTTCCGCGCCGCTCCGGCGGGGGCGCGGCCCTCCCCGGCCGTTGCCTGTCCAGGGCCCCCTCCTCTGACCATACGCCGCGCGGGGGCCGGCGAGAACCGCGGCCCGCCGCCCGCTTCGACTGGTGATACCGGAACCCGAAGGAAAGACCTACCTGTTGCACGAAGACAACCATGGTTCCAGTACAACAGATGGGTCACAGCTCCCGAACAGGGGCTCCGGGTCGATCGAGTGATCCTCGGGGGGGGGTCAAGTGAGGTACTTACCGTGGCTTGTTGTAGGCGTCAGCTGGACGATCCTTGCAGTAGTTCTGCTGGGCCTGCTGGGGCAAGCCCCCAGTGACTACATGGCGGATCTGGCCAAGTCAGATCATGTACGGTCCATGACTGTCGAGGCAGTTACTGACGACCGGTTCGGCCCCATACACCTAGGCATTCTTCCAGTGGCGCTGGCTGTCGATCTGCTTTCCTGGACTGTTGGAGTTGCGGCCTGGGTAATCGTGCGTGGACCGTGGCCTGGGGCGGCGTTGGGGGCTCTCGCAGCTCCTCACCCCACGCTTTCATGGGTCCTAGTTGTGCTCTTCTCGGTGCTGGCCACGGCCGGCCCGCTCGTCGGCTTGGGGGCCCTCCTGCGGCTCGCCTTTGCGGAGAAGAAGTAGAGCACGGGATCCCGTTTCGTCAACCGCCAGATCGAGCGGCTGAGTCTCACCATCACCCAGGCGCCGCTGGCGGCTGCCCTAGACCAGAATGTCAGCGCCGGTTTTCCATGATTGCCTGGGACAGGCAGAAGCCTGGGGCTGCCACGCTTCGTGCGGGTGGGCGGGGCGCGATGGGGTCGGCCGGGAAACGGGATCGTGAGCGGATGACCCTCGCGCTGCTCACCGCGGCGCGAGGCATTAGCAGCCTTGGGGACGGCCTGCACTACATCGCCATGGCATGGCTGGTCATGTCCTCGACCGGCCTGGCCCTGTCCGCGAGCGCGCTCGTCGTTGCCCGCGCGCTTCCCGGCGCCATCTTCACGCTATTCGCCGGCGGGGCTGCGGACTTCGGCGGCCTCGACGCCGCCCTATCCGCGGGCACGGCCGCCGGCGGCTTCCTGCCCGGCGTGCTGGCCAGCCGGGTCAGCTCTTGGAACGTGCTGTGGCTGACGCTCGGGCTGATGGCCGTGGGGCCGTGCGCCCTAGCTGGCTCACCGTGGCTGGCGGCGGCCATGGCGGCCAACTTCATCTTCGGTGTGGGCACCTCCGCCAACCGCGTGACCTTCACCACGCTGTTCCAGCTCTACGCGCCGCCCGAGATGCGTGGCCGCGTCTACAGCACGAGTGTGTACCTTGGGCGGCTGGTGCTGCCATTCTGGGTGCTGGCGGCCGGCGCCATCGCTGACCATTTACGGGGTACGCGCCACGCTTGTGCTCATGGGAGGGTTCAGCCTCGTGGGGACGGTGTGGGCGGTGGTGCTGAGGCGGGCTTACGCTGGCGTCCGGCGCCAACAAGAGGCGAGAGGCCCCGCGGGGCCTCTCGCCGGGACCCGGTGAGTCAGGGTGTCACCACCGGGGGCGATTCAGGTTCAGGCAGCTATCGGCACAGCCGCTCTGGCACGTGCCGCTGCAGCCTGATCCACACCATTGCCCGCAAGAGATGGCGCAGGTGTAGCTGCAGGGAACGCAGACGCCGTACACATCGGTGTGGTTTCCGCGCCGGACGAACGGCGCGGGTGCGATATCTTGCCGTTATCTTCAAGGGAGGACGCCTTTCGCGGCCGGGTGCCCGTCGGCCCTCCCAAGCCCCTGCCACGACGCGCGCCGGTAGTGCAGCCCAGCGTGCATCCCGCTGCGGGTGCGCTCCCGGCCCCGCCCAACCGAGCCCAAACGAACGTTTGCCCCTTGCATGGTCTTGACAAGGCCGGCGGGCCGCACTTGCCAAGCGGGGTGCGTTTGTGGTATGATCGGGCCGAAGAACATCACGCCCGGAGGCGCGGCGCCGTTCGGTGGCGCTCACGGGGAAGGGTGTGATCCGGTGCAACTCACGGCCGAGCTCTTCTGGCGACTGTTCGAGGCGACGGGTTCGATCCGGGCGTACCTTTTGTACAAGAGGCTCTCGGTGCAGTGAGGGGGCGCGCTGTTTAATTTCATATGGCCATCGGCGACGAAGGAGAGAAGTAGGTCCGGCCCCGGCCTCGGCAGGGAGGGGGCGGCGGCGACTGGGACCGCCCCTGGGGCACGGCGGACTGAAGTTCGCTCTGGAGCTGCCGGCTGAAAGGCCTTCGCGGCCCTGTAGGCCCGGCCGGGTTCCCGCCGTTACAGGGGAGAGGGTATCGGGCGCGTCGCCCCGTACCCGTCAAAGATGGGGCCAGGCGGCCCCAAGTAGGGTGGTACCGCGAAGACGTGAGGCTTCGCCCCTTGAGGGTGGGGCCTTTTGCCATAGTTGGCGCGGTTTTGCCTGGCACATTTGCCTTGGCGCATGTTGCGCGGACATTCGTGGCACGAGGGGGCAAGCGGCATGGGCATCGAGGTCGAGGCGCGAAGGGTGCGCGAGGAGGCCGCGGCGGCGGTGGCGGCGGCCGGCGACGTCGCGACGCTGGAGCAGGTGCGGCTGCGCTTTCTGGGCCGCAAGGGCGAGGTCACGGGGCTCTTGCGCGCCGTGGGCGCGCTCGCGGCCGACGAGCGGCCGACGGCCGGCCAGCTGGCCAACGAGCTGCGGGCGGAGATCGAGTCGCTGCTGACATCGCGCGCGGCGACCCTCGACGCCGCCGCCGGCGCTGCGCGCCCGCGCGCCGCGGGGCTCGACGTGACCCTCGACGGCCGCGTGCCGCGCCTGGGCGCGCGCCACCCCATCACGGCCGCGCTTGAAGAGATCGAGCGCATATTTATGCACATGGGCTTTGAGAGCGTCGAGGGGCCTGAGGTTGAGCTTGAGCGCTACAACTTCGAGCTCCTGAACGTGCCGGCCGATCACCCGGCGCGCGACATGCAGGACACGTTCTATATCACCGACGACGTCCTCCTGCGCACGCACACGTCGCCGATGCAGGTCCGCTACATGCGCGAGCACGCGCCGCGCCTGCCCGTGCGCATCATCGTGCCCGGCCGCGTGTTCCGCTGCGACGACGACGCCACGCACACGCCGATGTTCCACCAGGTGGAGGGGCTGGTCGTCGACCGCGGCATCACCCTGGGCGACCTCAAGGGGACGCTCCTGACCTTCGCGCGCGCCATTTTCAGCGAGCGCGCCCAGGTGCGGCTGCGCCCGAGCTACTTCCCGTTCACCGAGCCCTCGGCCGAGGTCGACGTCTCGTGCACGGTATGCGGCGGGACGGGCTGTCACACGTGCAAGGGCACGGGGTGGCTGGAGATCCTGGGTGCGGGCATGGTCCACCCGCGCGTCCTGGAGAACGGCGGCTACGACCCCGAGGAGGTCACGGGGTTCGCGTTCGGGATGGGCGCCGACCGCATCGCATTGCTGAAGTACGGCGTCGACGACCTGCGGCTCTTCTTCGCCAACGACCTGCGCCTGCTGCGACAGCTCAGGGCGCATTGACGGCAGGGGGTGTGCGTGATGCTCGTTTCATACCGCTGGCTGAAGGAATACGTGGACGTGGACGCCGGGCCGGAGGAGGTCGCTGAGGCGCTGACGATGGCCGGCGTGGCCGTCGAGGGCGTGAAGCGCAGCGGCATGGGCGCCGGCGTGGGCGCCGGCGGCGCGGGCCCTGGCGGCGCGGGCCCTGGCGGTCTGCGCGTGGCGCGACTTTCAGGGGTCAGGCGGCACCCGGCCTCAGACCACCTGTGGCTGTGCGACGTTGACGCCGGGGAGGGCTTCCTGCGCCAGGTGGTCTGCGGCGCCCCGAACGTGCGCGCGGGCGACCTGGCGGCGCTCGCCCTGCCCGGGGCGACCCTGCCCGGCGGCCAGCGCATCGAGGAGACGGTCCTGCGCGGGCAGGCGTCATCGGGCATGCTCGTGTCGGCGCGCGAGCTGGGGCTTTTCGAGGACCGGCCGGAGATGGAGGCGGGCATCCTGGTCCTGCCGGCCGACGCCCCGCTGGGGGCCGACGCCGTGCCGTACCTGGGCCTTGACGACGCCATCCTGGCCATGGACCTGACCCCCAACCGCGGCGACTGCCTGTCGGTGGTCGGGGTGGCGCGCGAGGTGGCGGCACTGTTCGCGCTGCCGCTGCGGCTGCCGGCGACGCTTGGCGGGGACGAGGCTGGGGCCGGCGGCGCGGCGGCGCCCTGGCCCGAGCGTGCCGTGCCGGTGGCCATCGAGGCGCCCGCCCTGTGCCCGCGCTACTCGGCGCTCGTCCTTGACGGCGTGCGCATCGGGCCGTCGCCGGGCTGGCTGCAGGAGCGCGTGCGGGCGGCCGGCATGCGGCCGATAAGCAACGTCGTCGACGTCACCAACTACGTGATGCTCGAGGTCGGCCAGCCGCTGCACGCCTTCGACTACGCCCAGCTGGCCGGGGGCCGCATCGTCGTGCGCGAGGCGCGCCCTGGCGAGCGCATCGTCACCCTGGACGGCAACGAGCGCGAGCTGGCCGCGGGCACGCTGCTCATCTGCGACGGCCGGCGCCCGGTGGCGGTGGCCGGCGTGATGGGCGGCCTCGATACCGAGGTCACGGACAAGACGACGGTCATCCTCCTGGAGTCGGCGCACTTCCTGTTCTCCAGCGTGCGGCGCACGGCGCGGCGGCTCGGCCTGCCCTCCGAGGCGTCGTCGCGCTTCGAGAAGGGCGTCGACCCGCTGGGCACGATGGCCGCGCTGGCGCGGGCCCAGGAGCTCCTGCTCAAGGTCGGGGCGGCCCGCGGGGCGACGGCCTGGGCCGACGAGTGGCCGGGCCGCGTCGAGCCGCGGCGCATCGCGTTGCGGCCGGCGCGCGTCAACGCCGTGCTCAGCCTGGACCTGGAGCCGGCGGCGATGGCCGGCTACATGCGGCGGCTGGGGTTTGAGACTGCGGCGCCGCGAGCCGGCGGCGGTGCCGGCGGCGGCGGCCAGGACGGCGGTGTTGGCGGCGCCATTGAAGTGACCGTCCCGACGCGGCGGCCGGATATCACCGGTGAGATCGACCTCATCGAGGAGATCGGGCGTCTGCACGGCTTTGCGGGCATCCCGGCGACCCTGCCCCAGGGCGCGCTGACGGCCGGGCGGCGGTCGGACCGGGCCGACCTGGCGAGCCGGGCGCGGGCGACGCTGGCGGCGGCGGGGCTGGATGAAGTGGTGACGTACGCGTTCAGCGACCCCGCGACCTGGGACCGTTGGGGCTTGCCACCCGACCACCCGTGGCGGCGCATGCTGCTCCTGCGCAACCCGCTGTCATCCGACCGGTCGGCCCTGCGCACGTCCCTTCTGCCGGGGCTGCTCGACGCCCTGGCGTTCAACATGGCGCGCCAGATCCCCGGCGGCGCGGCCTTCGAAGTGGCCAAGGTGTACCGGCCCAAGGACCTGCCGCCGCGCGGCCTTGTGCCCGAGCCGGTGCTGGTGGCGGCGGCGGCGGCGGGCGAGGTCAGCCCCAAGACGTGGCACACGCCCGCGGTCAGGGCCGACTACTACTTCATGAAAGGCGTCGTGCAGGGCCTCCTGGAGCAGCTTGGCTGTCAGAAGCCGCGGTTTGAGGCGGTGACGGCGACGGCGGCGACGACAGCGACGACGGCGACGACGGCAACGACGGGGGCGGCGGTGGTGGCCGGGCTGCACCCCGGCCGCGCGGCGCGCGTGTCGTTTGACGGCGCCGCGGCCGGGTTTGTCGGCGAGCTCCTGCCGGCGCTGGCCGCGGCGTACCGCCTGCCCGAGGGGACGTGCGTGATGGAGCTTGAGCTCGACGCCCTGGCCGGGCACATGGCGCCGGCGGCGCAGTACGTCGCCCCACCGCGCTACCCGGCGGTGATGCGCGACCTCGCCTTCGTGGTCGACGCCGCCGTGCCGGCGGAGCGGGTCGAGGCGGTGATCCGCGGCGCCGGCGGAGCGCTGCTCGAAGAGGTCCGGCTGTTCGACGTGTACCAGGGGCCGTCCATCCCGGACGGCTGCCGCAGCCTGGCGTACGCGCTGGCGTACCGCCTGGCCGAACGCACCCTCACCGACCCCGAGGTCGACGCGGCGCACGACGAGGTGCGCCGGGCGCTGGTGACCGGGCTGGGCGCGACCCTGCGCTCGTAGGCGCCACCCAGCGGTGCGCGTCGCGACGGTGACGCGCCCGCAGGGCGAGCGCCCGCGCCGCGCGGGGCGGCGGGGCGGGCCCGCCCCGCGGCCGGGCAGGAGAAGGCGGGGTCAATGAGGAATCGAACTACAGTTAGGGGGCAATTGATCGGGAACCTGGCGGGCCGGAGGTGGTACGCACGCCGTACAAGCCGACCCCGGTGAGGGCGACGCTGATCGAGAAGCGCGGCATCTGTCCATACGAGGTCGGTCATACTATCGTCTACGGCAATCCGGTGGACAACCCGCGCCCGACCGGCGAGTGCTGGGGGATAACGCACCCCCTGGCGCCAATCGTGATGGCGTGCGCGCTGGGCTTCAAGTCGTGGGAAAAGGCCGACCCTGACCGCTACTACATCTCGTGCCTGTCGAAGCGCGGCACGGTGTGGCGCGTGGAGCGGGTCGATGACGAGCCGCTGATCAAGGCGGGGCGTGGCGCGGCGAGGAAGCTGGCGACGGGTGGTGGACGAGCGGGAGGGCGGGCCCGGCCGCGCTCGTGACGGCCCGCCGCCGAAGGAGGCGCCATGGGAACCAGAAACCGCGTCACATTCACGGTGTTTGGCGATGAATACACCGTCTTCACCACGGCCAGCCCGAGCTACGTGAAGCGGCTGGCGCAGCGCGTCGACGCCGTAATGCGGCGCCTGGCCGAGCGGTCGCCACGCCTGGCGCCGGCGCGGCTGGCGGTGCTGGCCGCCCTCAGCCTGGCCGACGAGGCCGAGCGCGGCCGCCGCGAGGCGCCGGGCCGCGAGACGGACCGCGAAGCGGAACGCGAGGCGGAGCGCGGCGACTGACGCCGACCTGGCGGCGGGCGAATGCGCGAGGTGAAGGGTTCCCTTCGCCTCGCGTGCTATTTCCGCCCCGGGCGGGGCGTGCGCCTGGAGGTGTGCCGTGGTGAACCGCGATGTCGTGAGGGCGCTTGGCGAGATCGCCGACCTTCTTGAGATCAAGGGCGAGGAGGCGTTCAAGGCGCTGGCCTACCGTCGCGCCGCGCGCTCGATCGCGGCGCTGGAGGGCGACCTCGGCGACCTCGCCGCGCGCGGCGACCTTGAGACCATCCCCGGCGTCGGCGCCAAGCTGGCGGCCAAGATCGTCGACATCCTGAACACCGGGACGTGCCGCCTCCTGGACGAGCTGCGCGGTGAGATCCCGGGCGGGGTGCTGGACATGCTGGCCGTGTCCGGGGTCGGCCCGCGCACGGCGGCGCTCCTTTACAAGCAGCTGGGCATCGCCGACCTCGACGGGCTGGAGGAGGCGGCGCGCCAGGGCCGGCTGCGCGGCGTGCGCGGCCTCGGGGAGCGGCGCGAGCTGCTCATCCTGCAGGGGGTGGGGGTCATCCGCGCCCGCGGCGACCGCGTGCTGCTGGGGGCGGCGCTGCCCCTGGCCGAGGAGCTGCGCGACCGCGTGCGCGACCTGCCGGGGGTGCTCGCGTGCGACATCGCCGGCAGCGTCAGGCGGCGCTGCGAGCTGGTCGGCGACATCGACCTCGTCGCCGTGACCGACGACGCGGCCGCGACCCGCGACGCGTTCATGTGGCTGCCCGTGGTGGCCGAGATCCAAGAGACGGCTGACGACTACTGCCGCGCCATCGTCGGCGGGGTGCGCGTCGAGTTCTACCTCGCCTCGCCGGGGCGCCTGGGCGACGTCATGGTGCAGCACACGGGGTGCGCGGCGCACCTCGACCTGCTGCGCGAGCACGCCGCCGGGCGCGGGCTGAGGCTTTACGACGGCGCGGCCAGCGAGGCGCAGTTCTACGCCCGGCTGGGGCTTGACCCGGTGCCGCCCGAGCTGCGCGAGGGCGGGGCGGAGATCGAGGCCGCCGCCGCCCATCACTTGCCGGCGCTGATCGACATCGGCGACATCAGGGGCGACCTGCACGTCCACAGCGACTGGTCGGACGGGGTCGCCAGCCTGGCCGAGCTCGCCGCCGCGGCGCGCCGGCGCGGCTACGCGTACATCGCCATCTGCGACCACTCGCCGTCCCTGATCGTCGCGCACGGCCTCGACCAGGCGCGGCTGGAGGGGCAGCGGCGCGCAATTGTGGAGCTGAACCGCCAGTGGGACGACTTCGCGCTTCTGTGCGGGGTCGAGGTCGACATCCTCAAGGACGGCCGGCTCGACCTGCCGTGCGAGTTCCTCGGCGGCTGCGACGTGGTCGTGGCGTCGGTGCACTCCGGCTTCCACATGGATGAGCAGGCGATGACCGCGCGCGTGGTGCGCGCCGTGCAGAGCGGCTGCGTGGATGTCCTGGCGCACCCCACCGGCCGCCTCATCGGCATGCGCGCCCCCTACGCCGTCGACCTGGAGGCGGTGTTCCAGGCGTGCCGCGCCGCCGGCGTGGCGCTGGAGATCAACGCCTCCTCGGAGCGCCTCGACCTGCGCGACGAGGACGCGCGCCGGGCGGGGGCGCTGGGCATCCCGCTGGCCATCGACACCGACGCCCACAGCCTGCCCGCCCTCAACGACATGCGCTACGGCGTGGGCGTGGCGCGGCGGGCGTGGCTTTCGCGCGACGCCGTGGTCAACGCCTGGCCGCTGGAGCAGGTGCGGCGGCGCTTCGGCCACCGCCGGCAGTGACGGGCTGGAGGTGCCGCTGATGGGCTGGAGGTGCCGCTGATGGGCGCGGCGCGGCTCCTGTTCATATTCGTCGACGGGCTGGGCCTGGGGCCCGCCGACCCCGACGTAAACCCGCTGGCGCGGGCGCGCACGCCGGCGCTCGGCGGGCTTCTGGGCGGCGCGCCGCTCTGCCTGGGGGCCAAGGCCGCGCCGGGGGTCGTCCTGGCGGCGGCCGCCACCAGCATGGGCGTCCCCGGGATGCCACAGAGCGCGACCGGCCAGACGGCGCTTTTGACCGGCGTCAACGCCGCGCGCCTTGAGGGCCGGCACGTCAACGCCTACCCGACGGCGGCGCTCAAGCGGGCCCTCGCCGAGCGCGGCCTGTTCCGGGCCGCGGTCGCCGGCGGGCGCGCCGCCGTGTACCTGAACGCCTTTCGGCCCGAGTCGCTGCAGCGGGTCGCCGCTGGCACGTACCGCGCCACGGCGTTCACCGTGGCCGCCCTGGCGGCCGGCCTGCGGCTCATGGGCATCGACGACGTGCGCGCGGGGCGCGCCCTGTACCACGACCTGACGTGCGCGTCGCTCGCGCGCGAGGGCCTGGACGTGCCTGAGTTTGCCCCGGCCGAGGCCGGCCAGATCGCGGCGCGGCAGGCGGCGGCCTTTGACCTGACGGTCTTCGAGCACTTCGTGACCGACTTCTACGGGCACGCCGGCGACATGGCGGCGTGCGTGGCCGCCGTGGAGGCGCTGGACGCCTTCCTGGGCGGGGTCGTGGCGGGGTTACGCGAGGCGGCTGGGGCGGGCGACGCCGCTGGGGCGGGCGATGCGGCCCGGGGCCCCGGCGACGTGACCGTGCTCGTGACGAGCGACCACGGCAACATCGAGGACAACCGCACGGCCATGCACACGGAGAACCCGGTGCCGGTGCTGGCGTTTGGGCCGCAGAGCGGCCTGTTCGCGGGCGTGCGCGAGATTACGGATATCGCGCCGGCGGTGGCGGCGGCCATTGGCGTGCCGTTTTTGGCCCCGCCGGGGGCGACGGGAGGAGGATGACCCTTGGCGTCCAACGTATTTGATACGCCCCTGGGCTACGTCGGGGTGGCGGCCGGCGAGCGCGGCGTCACGTGCGTGGTCCTGCCGTGGCCGGACGCGGCGGACACGGTGCGGCGGCTCGAAGAGCACGTGGCGGAGGTCGCGCGGCGCGCGGCTCGCCCGCGGCGGAGCGGCCGCGGGGCGGGCGACACGCCGGGCCACGCGGAGGGTCACGCGCCGGGCCAAGCGCCGGGCCAAGCGCCGGGCCACGCCTCGCCCGAGGCGGCCGGGCGCATCGTCGCCCGGACCACCGAACTCCTGCGCCGGTACTTCGACGGCGAGCGCGTCGTCTTCGACGTGCCCCTTGACACGTCGTTCCTCACGCCGTGGGAGCGGCGCGTGACCGAAGAGGTCGCGCGCATCGGCTACGGCGAGGTCAGCACTTACGGCGACGTGGCGTCGCGCATCGGCTGGCCGCGCGCCGCGCGCGCCGTCGGCGGCGTGATGAGCCGCAACTGCTACCCCATACTCGTCCCCTGCCACCGCGTCCTCGGCTCAGACGGGCTGGGCGGCTTCGGCGGCCGCCTGGACCTGAAGCGGGCGCTCCTGCGGTTGGAGGGGGCGCCGCTCCAGCCGCCGCCCCGGCCGGCGCGACCGCGGCGGGTCGCGGCCACGGGGACGGCGCGGCGGGCGACGGGCCGGGACTGACAGCACTAGGCGTCACGGGCGCAAGGGGGCAAGCGCGATGAGAATGTCGAACCTGGTCGGACGTACTACCAAAGAGGTCGCGGCCGAGGCCGAGATCCCCAGCTACCGCCTGATGCTGCGCGCGGGCATGATCCGCCGCGTTGCGAGCGGTATCTACGACTACCTGCCGCTGGGCTGGCGCGTGATGCAGCGCATCCAGGACATCATCCGCCAGGAGATGGACGCCATCGACGGCCAGGAGATCAGCATGCCCATCGTGCAGCCGGCCGACCTGTGGCAGCAGTCCAAGCGCTGGTACGAGATCGGCCCCGAGCTCTTCCGCCTCAAGGACCGCGGCGGCCGCGACGCCGTGCTGGCCATGACCCACGAAGAGGCGGTGACCGACATCGCCCGCGGCGAGGTCGAGTCGTACCGCCAGCTGCCGTTCATGCTGTACCAGATCCAGACCAAGGAGCGCGACGAGCCGCGCCCGCGCGGCGGCCTGATGCGCGGCCGCGAGTTCCTGATGAAGGACGCGTACAGCTTTCACCGCGACCACGACGACCTGCGCGCGTACTACCCGCGCGTGCGCCAGGCATACCTGAACATCTTCAAGCGCTGCGGCGTCGACGTCGTGGTCGTGGCCGCCGACGTCGGCATGATGGGCGGCAGCGAGGCCCATGAGTTCATGGTGCTGTCTGATTCGGGCGAGGACACCCTGGCCGTGTGCGCGCACTGCGGCTGGGCGGCCAACGTCGAGGTCGCCGCGGCCAAGAAGCCCAGGGTCGACCGCACGGGCGTCGCCGCCACAACTGCGGCCCCGGCACCCGCGGCCCCTGCGGCGCCGGTGGCCGTCGCGACCCCGGAGGCGCGCACCATCGAGGAGATCGCCGCCTTCCTGGGCCAACCGACGTTCCAGGCGCTCAAGACCCTCGTATACTGGGCCGACGGCAAGCTGGCCATGGCGTGCATCCGCGGCGACCTCGAGGTCAACGAGATCAAGCTCAACCGCTCCCTGCGCGCCCTCGAGCTGCGCCTGGCGACGCCGGAGGAGGTGGCGGCGGCGGGGCTCTCGGCCGGGTTCATGTCGCCGGTGGGGCGCCCCGTGCCCGGCCTGCGCGTCATCGCCGACGACTCGCTCCGCGGCGCCACTGACCTGGTCGCCGGCGCCAACCGCCCCGACCACCACTACGTGGGCGTTGACTTCGACCGCGACTGCGCCGGGGCCGAGGTCGCCGACATCGCCCGCGTGCGCGACGGCGACCCGTGCCCGGCGTGCGACCAGCCCTTCGGGGTGCGGCGCGGCATCGAGGCCGGCCACATCTTCCAGCTGGGGACGAAGTACAGCGTGACCATGGGCGCCACGTACCTTGACGCCGACAACGCAGTGAAGCCCATCGTGATGGGCTGCTATGGCATCGGCGTGGGCCGGCTGATGGCCTGCGTCATCGAGCGCAGCCACGACGAGCACGGCATCATCTGGCCGGCCAGCGTGTCGCCGTACCAGCTGCACCTGCTGTCGCTGGGCGCCGCCGGTGACGTCATCGCCGCCGCCGAGGATCTGTACCAGGAGCTCTGCGACGCCGGCTGGGGGGTCCTCTACGACGACCGCGACGTTTCGGCCGGCTTCAAGTTCAACGACGCCGACCTTCTGGGCGTGACGGTGCGCCTGGCCGTGAGCCGCCGCACGCTCGACCGCGGCGGGGTCGAGGTCAAGCTGCGCCGCGACAACGAGGCGCGCGTCGAGCCGCGGGCCGAGCTCCTGCCGGAGCTCAACCGGCTGTGGGTGGCGGAGCTGGCGAAGTACCGGTGAGGCGGCGCGGGCGAGGGGCAGGCTAGGGGAGGCGGGGTAGGGGAGGCGCGGCGGGGGGAGGCGCGCATCAGTGGACGACCGCGTGCTGCACATGCTCGAATACGACAAGGTGCTGGCGCTGCTCGCCGAGGGCGCCGCGTCGGCCCTCGGGCGCGAGGCCGCCCTGGCGCTTTTGCCGACGACGCGCGCCGGCGACGCCCAGGCGCGCCAGCGCGAGACGAGCGAGGCGCGGCAGGTGCTGGCCAGCGGGCAATCCGTGCCCCTCACCGGCATCCACGACCTGCGCGACGCCCTGCACCGCGCCCGCATCGGCGCCATGCTCGACGCCGAGGAGCTCCTGCGCGTCGCCGTGACCCTGCGCGTGGCGCGCCGCCTGCAGACCTTCCTCGACCGCCTCGAAAGCTGCCCGCAGCTCTCAGCGCTGGGCCAGTCGCTCGACCCGCTGCCGGCGGTGGCCGACCCCATCTCGGCGGCGATCACCGACGCCGCCGAGGTCGCCGACGACGCCAGCCCCGAGCTGCACCGCCTGCGGCGCCAGATCACCGCCCTGCAGGGGCGCATCCGGGATGTCCTCGACGACATGGTGCGCGCGCCGTCGCTGCGCGAGTACCTGCAGGAGCCCCTGGTCACGCTGCGCGAGGACCGCTACGTGCTGCCCATAAAGCTGGAGCACAAGAACCGCGTGCCGGGCGTCGTCCACGACCGCTCGGCCAGCGGCGCCACCCTGTTCATCGAGCCCATGGCCGTGGTCAACCTCAACAACGACCTCCGCCAGCGCGCGCTGGAGGAGCGGGCCGAGGTCGAGCGCATCCTGCGCCAGCTCACGGCCACCGTCGCCGCCCACGCCGGGCCGCTCGGCGCCACCCTCGACGCCCTGCGCGCCATCGACTTCGCCTGCGCCAAGGGCGCCCTCAGCCTGCGCCTGGACGCCGCCGAGCCCGCCCTGGACGCCATCGGCGCCCCCGACGCCTGGATCGACCTGCACGACGCGCGCCACCCCCTGCTGCGCGGCAACGTCGTGCCCATCGACGTCGAGCTCGGCCGCAACTTCCGCTCGCTCGTCTTGACCGGCCCGAACACCGGCGGCAAGACGGTCACCCTCAAGACCCTCGGCCTCCTCACGCTGATGGCCCAGGCCGGCCTGCACGTGCCCGCGGCCCCCGGCTCGCGGCTGGTCGTCTTCGACCGCGTCGTCTGCGACATTGGCGATGAGCAGAGCATCGAGCAGAGCCTGTCGACGTTCTCGTCGCACATGCGCAACATCGTGGGCATCGTAGCCGAGGTCGACGACCGCTCGCTGGTGCTGCTGGACGAGATCGGGGCCGGCACCGACCCCCTCGAAGGCGCGGCCCTGGCCATGTCGCTCCTGGAGTTCCTGTACGCGCGCGGCTCGTGGTGCGCCTCGACGACCCACTACAGCGAGCTGAAGACCTTCGCCTTCAGCCGCGAGGGCTTCGAGAACGCCTCGGTGGAGTTCGACGTGCAGACGCTGCAGCCGACGTTCAAGGTCGTGGTCGGGCTGCCCGGCCGCTCCAACGCCTTCGAGATCGCGACGCGCCTCGGCCTGCCGGCGGCGATCACGGCGCGGGCGCGGCAGTACCTGTCGGGCGAGGAGCTGCGCGTGGAGGGGCTCATCGGCGACCTCATGGCGCAGCGCGACCGCATGGAGAAGGCCAACCGCGAGCTTGACGAGGCGCGGCGGCGGGCGGCGCGGCTGACGCAGGAGCTGGAGGACAAGCGCGAGCAGTTCCGGCTGCGCTACGAGCGCGCCGTGGAGCGGGCGCGCGATGACGCGCGCGACATCGTGCGCCGGGCGCGGCAGGACGTGGCCGACACCCTACGCGAGCTGCACGACCAGATGAAGGCGGTCGACGACGCGGAGGCCGACCGCAAGCGCATCCAGGCGGCGGAGACGACGCGCGAGCGGCTGAAGGAGATCGAGGCCGAGATCGCGCCCTCCTCGGAGCTTGAACCCCTGGGGCCGCCCGAGGCCCCCGACGGCGCCGTCCCCGGCACCCTGTCAGAGGGCGACCTCAAGCCCGGCCGTCCCGTCTGGCTCTGCAGCCTGCGCCAGCGCGCCTACGTCGTCGACGCCCCATCACCCGGCTCCGACCAGGTGCGCGTGCAGGTGGGGGCGATAAAGCTCTTCGTGCCGCGGCACGACCTGGCCCCCGCCCCCGACGAGGCGGCGGGCGGCGCGGGCGACCCGGCGCAGACAGCCGAGCGCACCAACGTGGCCGAGTTCCTGAGCGCCAAGGCGCGGACGCTCTCGCCCGAGATCCACCTCCGTGGCCTCAAGGTCGAGGAGGCCCTGGCGCGCCTGGACAAGTACCTGGACGACGCTTGTCTTGCCGGCCTGCCCACCGTGCGCATCGTCCACGGCAAAGGCACCGGCGTCCTGCGCGAAGCCGTGGCGGCGTTGCTGGCCACCGACAGCCGCGTGGGGTCGTATAGGCTGGGGGAAAGGGGCGAAGGCGGCGAGGGCGTCACGGTGGCGACGTTGGGGGGCAGAACATAGAGCAATGCCGTACTAGCGTAGACCACATGTGGTTGCACCAGCGTGATTCGTCCGCGTGAATGGAGATGGGCGTGCATGAAGGTCTTCCTTAGTTCGACCATTACAGATCTTCAACACGAACGGCGGGCTGCCCTCGAGGTAATTGACCGGCTTTGGAGCGCCTGCGCCATGGAGAAGTTCCCTGCATCTGACCACCATTCGCGTGACTGGTGTTTGGCGAGGTTGCGTGAGTGTGATGCAGTTGTGCTCATCCTTGGCGAACTATACGGGTCAGTAGACAGGGAGTCAGGGCTATCCTTCACGGAGCTGGAATACGACACGGCAACCTCGCTCGGTCGCCATACGTTTGTTTTCATCCGCAATGGGCGTGACTGGCGCTCCGCAGAGCAGGACCCAGAACGGAATAGGAAACACTCCAGTTTCAAGAATAAGCTGGACCAAAGGTTGTGGCGACCATTCGCAACAACCGATGAACTCAAAGTCGAGATTATGACCGCATTCTATGAACACGAGAGAAGTCATGGTTCCATCAGCGCCCGGATATCCACATTTCAGACCCTTGAGGAGTACTACGGCCCGTTTCTGAAGAAGCAGCAGCTTCTCAACCATGGATTCCCTCTTGTTGGGGCAGCACTCCATACTGACCATCTCAAGGGCTTCCTTTCATCTCAGAAACGGGTTGCCATCCTTCCCGGAAGGGGTGGCGCTGGCAAGAGCCGGCTCTTGTTAGAATCACTCAGGGAAGTCGAAGCGTCCGATTCACCTCTCACAGTCCGCATGATGAGACAGGGAATGCCGTTCGAACCCGACTGTCTCAAGGAACTCCCTGCAGGGCAAGTGATGATAGCAGTGGATGATGCGCACAGGGTGCTTGAGAGTCTGCCCGGCCTCATTGCCGTCATGCAACAGCACCCAGAGCGCGTGAGGCTCATCCTTGCAACCCGACCTTACGGCCTTGGCCTAATCGATAGGGCGTTGACAGACGGCGGCCTTGCGGCAGACGAGATAGCCAAGCTCCCAGAGGTGATGGAGCTGAAGCCGGACGAGTCCGAGGCGCTTGCGAGGAGTGTGCTTGGCGCAGAGAAGAGCCAATTCGTTAGGCAGTTGGTTTCTGTGTCAAGAGGGTCACCGTTGGTAATAGTGGTGGGGGGGCAGTTAATCGCCCGGAATAGCATTGATCCGGCGTTTCTGACCAACGATGAACGATTCCGGCGCGAGATGGAGAACCGCTTCTACGATGTCTTTGTGGGGCAGGTTTCGGTAAGCCCGGAACTTGCCCAAAAAGTCATTCCGTTGGTTGCAGCGCTGGGTCCATTCCATCACGAAGACAAAGCGCTTGTTGGGTCTGCGGCCAAGTTCCTGGGAATCGAAGTATGGCAACTGCGCACCATCCTGTCTGAGCTTGAGGCGGCTAGCATCTTTGTCCGACGCGGGTTCTCGTTGCGGGTGACGCCGGATGTTCTCTCGGATATCACTCTACGAAAAGCCTGCATGGATGACTCAGGGAGGCCTACTGGGTATGCAGACGGGATATACGAGGTCTTTGGCCAAGTGCAGCTGGGCAACGTCCTAGCGAACTTGGCCGAACTCGATTGGCAAGTTAATCGCGGGCAGGACAGTGCATTGCTCAAAGCGGTTTGGCAAGATCTTCGGAGACGATTTGCCGAGGCTTCCGCTGCTCAAAGCAAGGAGTTTCTTGCTGTCATGAGACGCGTCGCCTGGTTCCAACCGGGTGAGGTTCTGCACATTATCGGAATCGCGCTCGAACACCAAACCCCTGACACAGACGGTTCCTACGAGGAGGTTCTTCAGGCCGTTTCCCCCGTCGCGTATGCAGTTGCACACCATCTGGAGTACTCGGCGGAAGCGGCGGAAATCCTTTGGCAACTGCGGCAGATTGACCGCCGTGACCCACGCCAGCAGCCCGATCATCCCCTGCGGATTCTGGCCGACCTTGCAGCATACAGGCCCAATAACCCCCTCGCTCTGAATCAGGTGATCCTGGATTGTGTGAGTCGGTGGGTCGGCAAGGCCGACGCGGCAGATGAGCAAGTCTGCCTGATAGAGGTCTTGGAGGAATTTCTCAAGAAGAAAGGAACGGTTACGTCGAGCGGCATCGAGTTTAAGTTGAGCGGCTTCACTGTGAGCGCTCGGGGCACAGAAGCGCTTAGGGCGTGCGCGTTGAAGCAGCTTGAAGCCCTCGCCTGCAAGGGAAGTCCAGTGGTTAAGAGGCGGGTGCTTGCGTCGCTCATCGGAGCTCTCAGGAACCCTGCTGGCTTCTTGGGCCAAAGGGTTAAGCGCGAAGAAATGGCCCGCTGGATTCAGGCAGATCGGAAGGTTCTGGAGGCAATCGCCGGCTTACTACCGCGCCGCAGCACATTCCTGCTTGTAGCAGCAGAAGCTGGTCTAACGGCCATTGCGGGAGGCCACCTGTTGGAGGACGAGATCCGACAACTCTTGGCTCATCTGCCGAAAGGGCTTGAGTACAGATGTCTTCGTCACTTGTGGCTGGGCAAGGCAACCGCTAGAGTCATGCCTGGAAGCGGTCAATTGGAGAACACAGCAACAGCCGACCGACACCAAGCTGTGCAGGAGTTGGTGGAGACCCACCAAACGGCAAGCGAAGTTAAGATTGAACTTGAGAGGCTTCTCAGGGAGATCCGTTCGCACGGAGAACAATGTGAAGAAGGCCCGGTCCTGATGGCGCTGGCCGAGAAGTCCCCCTTGCTCGCGACCGAACTGGGGAGCCTCGTTGTCGCCGATCCAGATTCGGTGCTACTGCAGCACCTCGCGCAGCTGGTGATTCCGCTGCGTTCAGGCAATCAGACCGGTTTTGCAGCCATAGTCGATGCAGCAGTGCATTCCCGCCATGTTGCCGTGCTGAAGGCAGCCGCTCGGGTTCTGCCGTGGTGTGACAACCCTACGGAACTTGAGCGGCAGAATGTAAGGGACCTCGCCCGTCATACTGACAGGGATATTCTGAGTTGTGTCATACTTGCGGTGAGGACCTGGCCCCTGACGGAGGCCATCGATATGCTCCTCGGTATGGACATTGGAGTAAACGGATTGCTGGCCGACGAGATATGTAACGCTCTTTTCGACCAATGCGGACCAGGGATGGCGAAATTGGACGATGCGTCGGTGCATGCCTTACTTAGGAAGCTCATCCCAGTAGAGGATCTTTCTCAGGGGACGTGGCTTGGGTCGTTTCTCGGCGTCGTGGTCTCACGCAATCCCATGGCCATCGTCGAGTTCTATCTCAAGCGCGTGGAGCATGAGGGAACCCTTGCCGGCGCGTCGCAAGCCAGGTATCAGGCGATCCATCTTGGCAGCGCCGCTGTGACGTTCCCTGACACACGGCAGACGCGTCGACGTGAGGCGCTGATCCGAGTCCGCGATGCATTGTTGGAACCGGCAGGGAAGGAGACTGGCTCAATTCTTTCGCTTTTCGCCCTGTTGTCACAGGGTTTTGATGACCTTGCTCTGCAGGTACTTGGAGAGTGGGTTGACAGTGGAGACGAGACCAGACTTATGGGGGCAGTATCCCTGATATGTGCATCACACGAAGACTTTGCTTTCGCCAACCAGGACTTCGTCGTTCACATCCTTGACGTAGCTCAGGGTCTCGGGTGCAGTACCTTGAATAAGGTCATTGGTCTGTTGCATAGCCATACGTTCTGTCGCGGTGGGTCCGCAAGGTCCGGCGAGCCCATTCCGTCTTTCGTGACGCTTCGCGATAACGCCCGAAATGCGTCTGGAAGGTACCCGAGGGGGAGCGCCGCGAACGAATTCTACTCTGAGCTCCAACGCTACGCCGAGGACCTCATCGAACATGAGAGGAAACGTTGGGATGAGGAGAATGGTAGTTGAGTGATACCGCTGCTGTAGAACTGCCTGCTTATCAGAGTGCTGGACTGCAGCACATTCATGAATGGCCTGCCGAGGGGGCTCACGCCCGGCCGGCCGTGACGTCAACGAGGGTAGGCTGCGGTGCGGTTTCGACCTATGTGGGTACAAGGGTGGCGTGAAATGCCCCGAAACCCGCCCTGGTCCCGAGACGAGCTCATTCTCGCCCTTGACCTGTACTTCCGGTGCGACCCGGTGCACACCACGGAGGCGCACCCGGAAGTCGTTGCCCTGAGCAAGTCTCTCAATGGCCTCGCCATTCATGCCAATCGTCCCGACCCCGAGCGCTTCCGCAATCCAAATGGCGTCTACATGAAGCTCTGCAACTTCCTGCGCTTAGACCCCTCATACCCTGGGGTTGGCCTGCGGGCGGGTTCCAAGCTCGAAGAAGAGATATGGCGGGAGTTCGCTGGCAATCGGGAGCTTCTCCGTCAGGCGGTCGAGGCGATTCGGCAGTGTGCCGAAGTGCGTGTCGCCGAGGCCCCCGGCGAGTATGACGCGCAGGAACTCGTGGGCCGTGAAGGGTCGGTGCTCTTCCGCCTGCACCGCGTGCTCGAGCGGGACCGTAGCCTGGTGCAGCGGCGCAAGGAACGTGCCCGCCGGGCTGACGGAACCCTGAGGTGCGAGGTCTGTGGGTTCGACTTCGTGCGGCAATACGGGGCACTGGCGGGGGGCTGCATTGAGTGCCACCACAGGGTCCCGCTGCACAGGCTGCGCCCCGGCGAAGTGACGACGCTCTCCGACCTGGCCTTGGTGTGTGCAAACTGCCACGCGGTCCTGCACCGCTCCGACGTGGAGATCACGGTTGAGGGTTTGCGGCAGCGGATAGCACAGCGAGCGGCCGAGGAGGAAGCATGACCGTGCCGGTGACCTGGTCCGAGTAGCTAGAACCTCCTCAAGCCGGCGCGGATTGTGCGGTCCCTGCTAGCCCCCACGCCCGTAGTGCCTTCGAGTCTCGATATTCGTGCACGGATGCCGCGCGAAGCCTCAACGAGCCGTCTTGCCTCGGCGGGGTCATCGCCCCATGATTGTCTCGCCTCTGTCAAAGCCGGCTTCATCCATCGACCCTGACGCTAATGCTCGCGGGCTGCTCCAGCGTGGCGGCATACACGGCCGCCCCGCGCGCCACCACAGTCATGGGGTCAAGGGAGTACTCGATCTTGGCGCCGAGATGATTGCTTAGAATGCCGCGGATAACGGGCATTAGTGTGGTGCCGCCGACAAGGAGAATCCTTTCAATGTCGGCTGCGGAGATGCGGGCAGCGTCAAGAGCCTGATCTACCGTGACCAGACAACGATCCAATAGCGGTTCCATCAACTCCACCAACTGCGATTGGGTGACCTCCAACTCGGCTTCGATGGATTTGCCGTTGCGGTCTCTCCCAAGCCCAGAGAGGGTTACTACCGTACTCGGCACCGTACTCAAGGCGATCTTAGCTTCCTCCGCCTTAAGGAGAAGTCGCCTGAGAACGCGGCGGTAGTCTGGGGAGCCCGGCTGTGGCAGGGCAAATCCATCCTTGAGTAGCGGCAGGAAGAGTGTCTCTGCGAGGGCACGGTCAATACTCCTACCGCCGACCTGGTCGTGCCGGTGCGCTATGACATTCGGCCCTCCATCGCCGCTTGACACGACAGCGACGTCGAGCCACCCACCCCCAAGGTCAAATACAAGCCAACGCCGGTTTCCCGCAGCCGAAGTGACCCCATATGCAATGGCGGCGGCGATGGGATCTTGCAGGAGAACACACCCGGTCATTCCGGCGAGCTGAGCCGCACGGGCGGTCGCCTCACAGAACAGCACGTCAGCCGCTAGGGGAACGGTGATGACTGCAGCAGTCATGTCATCGCCAGTCTGTCTGTGTACATCCGCGCGCAGCGACTTCAGTACCTCTGCTGAAAGCTCTTCCCCGGACATGGTGCGTCCCGAGGCTGGGAACGTGATCCTGTCCTTTCCCCCCATCCGCCCCTTAAACAGCGTCGCCACGTTCTCCGGGTCGTCCGCCAGCGCTCTATAAGCCCTGTGACCGACTATCACCTGCCCGGCCCGCAGCACCCTAATCGCGCAGGGGGTAACGCTCATATGATCGCTATTCTGGATGATGCGCACATCCATTCCTTCATGGCGCGCGACGCGCGAGTTCGTCGCTCCCAGGTCGATGCCGTACTGCATGTAGCGGCTCATCGGCCGGCAACTCCCTTCGGTTCATCAGATGCGTCGGAATATGCGAGAAACGGAATGAAGAAGCTCGTGAAATGGTATGTCACACGTCCGTGGTCTTAGGAGCCTTCTTGGAGCAGTCTCCGCATTTGAACGACCGACGCTGACCATCAACCAAGTTCGGCATGAGTTGGCACATGTCCTCCAGCAGTGTCACTACTGGTGGCGGTTGGCAATAGTCTCATCCGAACCTGTTGCATCAGCCTCACCTGCTCTGTCCCGGCCCCTTCCAGGACTTCCCTGTACAGTCCAGCATTCGCCTGGTATACTATTGCATGGCAGCAGAGTTGCCGGCATGGAAAGCCCTTCTTGAACCCGACCACCCCAGCACTCATCCTCACAGCGGCGCCGGGCTGCCAGACCTTGCGTAGGCAGGAGGGATCCCCATGCTGAGCAACGGGATCTGCAGGCTGGGCGTCTTCTATGATGGCTCGTTCCTCACGTACTTCCAGAACTACCTCTATCACGAGCGTAAACTGGGGTGGTTTGACTTCAAGGAATTTCACCGACTGCTGCAGGAGTACGTGCGCACGAAGGAGCAGGGGTCTTTCGCCTATAAGGTCGTCTACGCGGCGTGGTTTCAGGGCCTGTTCACATCTACGCGCTCCGAAGAACACCAGCTTCGCCGGGAGAGGGGCCTTCATCACGACCTGATGCACGCCGGCATAGAGGCCAAGTACCTGCCTATGTCTGCATCTGAGCAGGAGAAGGGGGTTGACGTCGCCCTGGCCGTTGACGCGCTGCAGATCGGGCTCAAGAACCAGATCGACATTGCCGTGCTGGTCACAGGCGACGGCGACTTTGTGCCGCTTGTGCGAGCGCTCAACAAGAACGGCGTGAGAGTAGTGGTCGCGTACTTCACCTACGAGAGTAAGACTGGCGGCAAGGGCTTCGCCAATGACCGGCTGCTCGCCGCGGCCAACTACGAGCTGGACATCAGCTCGCTCGAGAATGACAAGGAGTTTCGGGCACTATTCAAGGCTTTGTTCAAGAAGACGGAGAAGCCCTCATAGACAGGCTGTTCAGACGGGCCGGCGGAGGGGTGGGCCGCGGTGGGCAGGGGGAGCCGGGGGCTGAGGGTCTTTCAGTTCGTGGCTTTCAGCTACTTCTTCTCGCAGGGGATACTGGCCGTGGTCGTGCCGCTCTACACCAGGGGGCTCGGCTTCTCACTATCCGAGATCGGCGGTGTCATGGGGAGTTTCTGGGTCGGGACGGCGCTGGTCAAGGTTTTCGCCGGCCGGCATTCCGATCTCGTCGGGCGCCGGCCCTATCTCGCGGGCACCCTCGCGCTGGCGGCGGTTCTCAAGCTGCTGTACCTCGTTGTGCGGGAGCCCGTGCCGTTTCTCGTGCTGATGGCGGCGGAGGGATTGGCCCGCGGCCTCTACAGCGCCACAAGGTCGCCGCTCATCACGGAACTGACCCCCGCGGAACGGAGGGGCAGCGCATTTGGCCTCATCGGGGCGGTGAGCGTTGTCGGCAGCTCACTGGGTAACCTGTCGGCCGGCCGGATGCTGGCCGACGCCCACCTATCCTGGCTTTTCGTGTCCATGGCGGCGCTGCTCGGCGTCACCGCCGTGGCGGTATACTTCTGGCTGCCTGACGTCACGGCCAGCGGCATTCCGTTGAAGCTGCGGGAGCTCCTCAGCATACCGCGTCCAATCTACCGGCTGGCGATCGTGGACTTCCTCCAGAACTTCGCCACGGCGCCGTGGTTCGCCCTCGTCATCCCGTTCTACATCACCGAGTCCCTCGGCCGCCCGGCCATGGCGCTGGGGACGTTGTTCTTCGTTGAAAGCCTCCTCGCCGCGGGCTGGAAGACGGCTGGCGGGCTTCTTTCGGATAGGTGGAACCCGGTCCTGCTGTTCACGCTGGTGAGCGCGCTGGCTGTCGCCGCCTGCCTCGCCCAGCTTTGTTTCAGCACGTTCCTGCCTTTTGTCGTCCTCTACCTGGTGTTGAGCTCCTTCCTGAGCATGTCCTACCCCGCACTGGAGGTAGTCGATGCGGCCTTTGTCCGGCAACAGGCGCGCGGGTTTGACTTCGGCGTCATCTCCTTGGCCGTGAGCCTGGGCGCGTTTCTCGGCAACCTCGTTGTGGGCTATGCGCTGGAACACTTCGGCCCTGCGGCGGGCTATGTCCTGGTCGGCACGGCGCTGGCCCTGGTCGTGTGTGCCTTCGCGCCAGGCTTCCTCCGCTGGCGCCCAGCGAAGGGGGCAGATGTACTCAGGGCCCGCGGCGGTGCGCTTCAATGAGAATCATGGCCGGCACCATCGTCGCCGCGGCGCTTCTTCTGCTGGTCGGGGGTTGTGCCAGTCAGGCGGCTAAGCAGGCGCCCCCGATTGCCGTGCGGGAGGTCGCGTTCCACACCGTTCTCACGGCTCCGCTGGGCGATGGTCCCGCCGAGCTCGGTGGGGTTTTCCCTGACAACGCCGAGTGTCGCGTGCCCGCCTCCTACGCTGTGACCGATGACGCCGTTCTCATTCTGGACACCCTGAAGCGGCGCATAGTTGAATACCGGGGCGGCGCGCTGACCCGCGTCGTCTCCGTGCCGGCCGTCATTGACGGCGGCTCAATCGCCGTTGGCGGGGAGGGCGACTGGTACGTGTACGACCCGCCGACCGGCTATGTGCTGCGCCTTACTCCGAGGGGCGACGTGCGCCAGCGCTGGGCTGTGCCGGACGAACTGGGTGCCACGGCGTGGCTGTCACTCAAGCTGGGACGGGGCGGGGAGGTCGTGCTCGCGGTTGGCCTCGCCGAGTGCCGCCTGGGACAGACCCTTGGTCAGCCCGTTGACGGTCTCAGCTTCCGGGGGAGTAATGCGCGCTATGGCGTACGGTACGTGGACCAGCACACGGCGAGGGTCTGCGCCGACGGCCGGGACCGCTGGTCTGTGTCAACTGACGGCGAGCTTCGCGGGGTGACGCCCCTGGGGTTTGCCGCCGACGGCCGGCTCATCGCAGAGGCGGTTGACCTGTCGCTGAGCCGCCGGCTGCTCGTGTTTGCCCTCGCCCCTGACGGCAGCGTGACGAAGTCCGTCATCGACATGGCCGCGTTCGAGGCGTATCCCACCCCCGCGCTCGCCGTAGGTCAGGACGGCGAGCTCTACCGGCTGGGGTTCACCAGGGACAGGGCGGTCCTGGAGCGGCTGACGTTCTAGTCCGCCGGCTGCGGTTCGAGCAGCGAAGGGCCTGGGAAGCCGCGCGTCTTCACTGCGCGAAGTGCACCGTCATCGTACATGGATCCCCGTAGGTGTGTGTAATGTAGTACTCCCGGGGCTGGTCGAGGTAAAGCGACAGAAGAGCATCGTTCCCGTCGCAATCCAGGGAAGCGCTCAGTAGACACCCGCCCGCGATGGTGGCCACTTCCTCGACTGCTGCGGGGACCGGCTCCGTCCCTCTGAACCGCAACGTCAAGGCCCCGTCCTCGCTGCTCCACTGCGCCACTGTGTGCGGGATATAGGGAATCGGCCCGGGGTATGCCGGGAGCGTCTCCTTTGCGGTCCCAAACTGTATCCTGACGCCACCTTGCGCCAATTCTATGAGGGTAAGCAGCTGCCCCTTCTCGATCCCCCAGCCTCCGAACTCCACGGCTTGCCCAGGAGGGTGCGGGAGACTCTGTTCCTCCTTCGAGCCGCTAGCCACGTCGTAAATCAGCAGGTACGGAAAGGCGATGAACGGGGTGTCGTTATAACGGTGGCAGACGAACTGGATCGAGGAGGGTGACACGGATTGCACTTCGGCCCCATACATGGCTTCCACGATGGTGGTGCACTGGCCGTGGGCCGCCAAGTGGTAGCACAGGTCGAATTCGTTCTCGGTTAGGCGCTGAGCAACAAGCGTTTTGTCGGGCCCGACAGGCCAGGTCCTCTCGATTTCGTTCGGGGGAAACGGCAGGGTACCGGTTCCCGGTATGGAAGTCGGCCATGAGCGTTCGGCATCATGGTGAGCAGGGGCTTCACCCGGAGGAGTACTCCCTTCCACCCTGTCATGACCGCATCCACACGCGCCGAAGGCCGCCAGGACCGCTACGGCCATTGCCAGCAGCACCAGCGTTGCAGCGGGGCGAGTGCTGTTGAACCGCATTGCGAAGTACCTCCTCGTCCCCGCTCTCGGCTCCTCCCTAAGGGGGGGTGCGGCCGCCCACGGCCATGGGCGGCCACACTCACCGCGTCAGGGAGTCTGTCAATGCCGGCCCAGTCTTGACTCACCCCAGCCTCAGCTGCTAGAATCCCGCCCCTCCGGGAGCCGTACCACAGCAGTCCGACGCCGACGTTGAGGCAGCCGGCAGCGCGGTGGTGGAGATCTACTGCACGGTGATGGTCAGGTAATCGTACGCCTTGCTCTCATCCGGGTTGGGCGCCGCAGGCTGATAGTACTTCGCGGGGAAGATGCCCCACTTGTATGTTCTGTTGATGTCCCGCTGGGCAATGACCATGTACGCCACTTTTGTTCCGCTGGGGTACTTCCCCGTGAGGTTGAGCTGCCATTCCTTGCTGGAGCCAGAGACGAGGGTCATGCTCTCTTGCTGCCACACGTCGGTGGTGGCGTACTTCCGGTGACACAGCCACACATCGTGGGTGTGAAGGTAGTGAACGCCCGTCTCGTCTCGTGCATACGCGGTCGCCTTCACGACGTTGCCGCTGTTCTTGATGGTGCAGATGTAGTCCAGATCCTGACCGGCGCTCCATCCGTGCTGATAGTAGCGTTCCAGGGGCGCCCACAGGCCTTCGTTCGTGGAGTGGGACCAGTTCTTCTGCACACCGAAATGGAGGTGGTCAGAGCCTGACCTGCCGAGTCTCGTATTCGACGGGGAAACCGAGTCGCCTTCGGCAACGAGAATCCCTGTCATGTGATTGTAGTGGGCCCATGCCCCGTCGTCACGGACGCTGTCTCCATCCAGATCAAGGTAGACCACTACAACGCCGTTCGCTGCGTCTACGTGGTCAATCCATCCGCCGAACAGCGGGTATACATCCGCATCACGGACGTCCAAGTCGCAACCCAGATGCGGATTTGTTTCACCGGCCGCTTCGTCGACCTCGCGGGGCTGGTTCCACTTGCTGTTCACGCCCGGGAACGCTTCACTGCCGCTAGTCGTACGGGTCGGGGTCCAAAGTTGAAACGTCGTGGTCATCCCTGTCCGGGGCCCGTACCGGCAGAAGACGGTGCTGTACGACGTATAGGCCACAGCCGATCCGCCCACTACCAAGAGAAGCACAAGGGCGAGACAGACGGCGGCGACTGCCCGGCGAATGACCGATCGCCTCACTTTGCCCCACCTACCTTCAACGCATAGGTAGCGCTGCCGGGGAGGTTCTTGTTGCCGCACTGGATGGCCACCGTGTCATCATCGAGCCACGTTAGCCACCCCGATCCTCGCGCCCCTTGAGGTTCAGGATACGATGCCACAACTACCGGACTCGCAGCCAAATCCAGGACACCCAGAAGGCGGGTGCCCTGCCTACCCGCAAGCCACATGGCGAGCCTCGCGCGGTCGGGCGAGACTACAAAGGGAAACTGATACCTGGCGCCCTCAGGGGCTGGCGGGATAGACACGGAGGTCCGGCGGTTCACGTCGTACAAGAGCAAACCGCCTGTCTGCTCGACATCATCAAGAGTGATGACGAAGGGTGCGCAGACATCGCTCAGCATCCCGTGAACGAGGAACTCGGTTGCCCCTGACTGGGGGTCAAGGACGAAGAAGTTGCTCCCGCCTTGATCCTGGGAATCCTCTATCAGCAGCCGGCCGTCGTCCGCCCAGAAGCGCGGCAACCAGACCCGCTCGCCGGAATCCGCCAACACCGTTTCCTGACGATCCGTCACGCTGACTCTCCAGATTTCGTTTGTGCCCGACCGGTCTGTCCCGAACACGACCGAGCCCCCATCGGGAGCCCACAGCGGGTGGTAGACCCAATGGACCGCACGGCCTCGTTCCTCGGCGAGACGGTACACGGACTTCCCCTGGTACTCCCAGGACGTCAGAGGGGTGACATCTAGTGATTTCGCATCTACCAGGTACAACTGTCTTCCGCCCTGAAAGAAGTACTGCGAACGGTCAGGGGATGATTCAAGCCCGCTGGTTCCTTCCGCCGCCTGGAGCCACCGGTTGCCGTCAGCATCCTCGGCAACCACGATGGCGGCTCGTGCCTGTGTGCCATCGTCCATAGGATAGTCCCGGCTGACCTCTCGGACCTCAAGCGTGGTGCTGCCCATGGGATGCCACACGACAGCCTCCGCGGGCGTCCCGGGCTCGCCGTACGTGACCAGGGGGCCATCGCCAGGAGACTTGAACATCAGGCCGGAACCGATCTTCTGAAACAGGGGCGTTGCCAGAGCCAGCCAAGCACTCGCGGCGACAACCAGTGCCGCCACGCCCACAGCAACGCCGAACAATACGTAGCGTCTGCGGATCCTTCGCCTAGCCAATCGCTTCACCCTCTCCGTGATCTGGTCCGGGCTTGCTCGCTGCCCCGGCGGTCCGTGCGTCGACCGAGGCAACTCGCCGGAACGAATGGGCCCGTCCGGGTCAGACGTGAACGAAGAGTTGAAAAGGAATGCGTCTGGTGCAGACAAGAAGAGGTTGAAGTGGTCGCAGGGAATGGTCGGTCGGAACGTGCACTCCCTGCGAGGCAAGTACTAAGCTAGCACCTACGTAGGTTCCTGTGGAGAATCAATTGTAGTCCTGAAGCTCGCACGTGTCTTGACATACCGTTCCGCAGATCCTTGCACACCAGTCTCTACATGAGAACTCGCACGGAGCATCGGGTGGACACGCCAAGACAGTGCGAGGTGGCCCAGAAACCGGGCTCTTGGAGGTCAGATACATCCTCGCGCACCCCTTCCTTCTCATTCCCACCCCCGTTCCAGTATAGACTACTTGGCATTGATTGTCAACGAATATCTGGCCCTGACATTTTCGCAACACTTTCGCTGGACGACGGCCCCGCCGAGCTCGGCGCGGTCTTCCCTGACAACGCCGAGTGCCGCGTACCCGCCTCCTACGCTGTGACCGACGACGCCGTTCTCATTCTGGACACCCTGAAGCGGCGCATAGTTGAATACCGGGGCGGCGCGCTGGCCCGCGTCGTCTCCGTGCCTGTGGTCCTCGACGGCAGCTCAATCGCCGTTGGCGGGGCGGGGAGGTCGTGCTCGCGGCTGGCCTCGCCGAGTGCCGCCTGGGACAGACCCTTGGCCTGCCCGTTGACGGCCGGCTCCTCGCCGAGGCGGTTGACCTGTCGCTGAGCCGCCGGCTGCTCGTGTTTGCCCTCGCCCCTGACGGCAGCGTGACGAAGTCCGTCATCGACATGGCCGCGTTCGAGGCGTATCCCACTCCCGCGCTCACCGTAGGTCAGGACGGGGAGCTCTACCGGCTACTTCACCAGGGACAGGGCGATCCTGGAGCGGCTGACGTTCTAGCCGGCTACGACGAACAGAGGGTGCACGTCGATGCCCAGACAGGCTCAGTCGCCATCGTTCTGTCGCCGGCGACCGCTCGCGGGCGCTACGTAGATTCTTCTCTTTCATTCTGGCACTCACGGTTCTGGGCGCGGGCTGCATCGTTCCCTGTGGGTGCGAAGGCACCGTAGTTGGCCCCCCGTCAGGGGCTGCCGGGGCCCCCGGTGTGCCCGTTTCGCCGGTTAAGGATGCCAGGCCGACTCAAGGCCCGGTGCCTGAGCCTGCCCGCATTGTCATCCTCGCCGGTCCAGACCAGGCAGTAAGCAGCTTCGGCCTGGCTCCTGGGGGGCCTGTGTTTGCTGCCCTCGTTGCGTGTTACGCGCGACTGGCCGGTGAAGCAACCGCAGTAACACTGGACGCGACTGAAGAGATAGTTGCTGAACATGCAGGTGGGGCCTTTCAGCCAGGTGTTGCTGGGGTGCTGCTCGTGTTTGATCGCCCCGTGGACGTCTCTCTGACCAGCCCACTAGATGCTCGGCTTCGAGAGTACCAGCCTAACGCCTGGATGTCGTTCACCGCGAAGCGCACCGCCGAGGTGTTCATCCCGTACCCTGCATGGTGCGATCGGCAACTGACCGGCAACCTCTATGTGAGGAATAACGGGGATTGGCTTGCCCCTCGAGGGGAGCTATCAGTCTCCGGCGGCGACCCCAGGTGGGCGGCCATGTGGTCGCAACCAGCAGCTGCCCTTGCCCCGAACTGGCTGGAGAGGATTCTGGCGAGGTACCTGCGTCCCGACGACCTCCGCCCCGGCTGGCCGCTCCCGCCGCCCTTCTGTTCCCACCTGGCTTCTCCAGGACCGACGCCGGGCCAAGACCCCATATGGCACAAGCCCGCTGCAGCACGGCTGCCCTTGCCTTCAGTCCTCATTGTCTACGGAGCGGGGGGGCCAAACGGCAGCGAGCGCCTGGAGTTGTCGCCCCAGGATCCGCGTGCAGTTCGCATCCTGCGCATCCTCGAAAGGACCCTGAACTCAACCATTGTAGGAAGGAGCACCACCTTCGAGCTGCCGACGGGTCTATCCGGGACGGGTCCCGTTCCGGACTGGCCAGGCGTGCTGCTCGTCTATGACCACCCCGTGGCCATACGGTCCAGGACTCCCGTCGACCCGCCGGTCGCGTTCGACCGGGTGGTGGCGTGGGGAGAAACGGTGACTGGCGAGGTAGTACGGGCATACTTCCCCGCCCAATTACCCGGCGGTGAACCCCCATCGCTTGAGGCTGCGGCATACTTGCTGCGGCAGCCGGCACCTGCTGCCCCTCCCGTGTGGCAAATCGGCTTCGGAGGCGGAGATGCCGCTCAGCAGGCAGAGCTGGGGAAGGTCCTGGCGAACCTGGGCAGGTAGGAGCGAGAAGGAAGGCGGCTCGGAATACACCAGCCGTCCCTGAGCAAGGGGCGACGGCGCAAGCGCGCTCCGCCGTTCACGGTGATGACGCGCCGGCCCACGCAGTCATCCCTCTCTAGGTCCCCCCAGCCGGGTCTGGAGGCGATATTGTAAGTAAAGCGAGAGGACGCGCGTGCGCTCACCGGTGCCGCACGACGCCCGGTACACGGTAGAGGGCGGCACCTTCAGGGCAACCCGGACCAGGTCCAGGGACTCGTGCCTGGTGACGCGAATACCTTCGATGAGTGAGAGGGAGGGCGGTAGCGAGACCTTAAGCTGCGGCGCCACTGTGCTTGCCTGAAATGATAGGACCAGCGACCCCTGCTCAAAGTCAACCTGGGTCCAGGGGATCGTCAGGCCCGCGCCCGCATACGCCTCAGGGCCAGCGCCTGGGGCAGTAGTGAAGCCCACCTCCAGGCCTTCGGGGGTGAAATCGATCCGGCGCACCTCGTTGCCCGCGGTGCGCGCCGGATCCCCGAAGGCCACGGGTCCGCCGGGTCCGAAGAAAAGTTGCTGGGTCTCCAGCGTTTCCCCCTGGAGATCGTAGACCCGCATCACGGGGAAGTCGACGAAGAGGCTGTCGCCCCCGCCCCAGCAGGTGAAGTAGAGCTTCCCAGCGCCAATGTGATGGAGAACGGGCTTTTCGGCCGCCCCGATGATGACCTTGACGTCCTGGTCCTGCTTGATGTAGTAGGACCTTGAGTCAGGGCGCTTGTCCGCCACCAGCCAGCCGTGCTCGCCCAGATCCGCGACCGACGTCCACCGCTCCGGCAGGATGGGCGGCGTGCCTTGCGGTTCCCTTGTGGGCTGGTGCGAACAGCACACAGAGCAGGCCGCAATCAAGACTAAGGCGGGGAACAGAATCCAGCGACGATGCAACCTCAATCCCATCAGCTCCCGGCGAGACCTAAGGGTTCCTGTAGGTGAGGATCCACAAGAAGCGTACGCTGCTCGGGTTAGCGAAGAGGTCTGCCAGTCTTACGTCCCGGCGGTTCTCCGTATGGGCACAGCAGTAGATTTCGTTGTAGTCAGTGAACTCGTCCCCGTCCAGGTTGAGCACCCTGTCAACAATGAACACGTGCTCCTGGCTCACCTGCCGCACCACATCCCCTACTTCGACGGAAGACAGGGAGCCATCACAGCCCTGTACCCCGATCCTGTCCTGCGAATCGTTGGTTTCAACCCAGTCCTCGAAATAGGACACGCCAGTCCAGTGCCAAGTCGAGGTGGTTCCATCTTTGTCGCACCACCAGTCCTCCGCCCCCGGAATAGCATCCAGCATCGGAAGGCTGTGGTTCTCGATGTAAGCAGCATCGTCCTGGCCACCGAAACCGGCCCATACACACTGGCTAACAAAGTTCTGACAATCAGAGGCATACGGCTTGAACTTGAGATTGTACGAGCCTGTGCCGGAGCTGTTGCTCGAATACCGTCTGGCATACGCCCCCGCCGCGGAACGGCCATATGTGCGGTAAGAGAGGGTTCCCGCCGCCCCCGCGGCATCTGCCGGCTGCCTTGCCTGTTTGTCCCGTCCCTGGGCCAAACTGACCTGTTCGGCCTCCCACAGCGCCTCCGCCCTCGGCAACTGGGCGAGGAGGCTGTGAAAGTCTGTTCCTGATGGGATCATGTCCCGTAGTTCACTCTCGTAGCTGTCCTCCACCAACTGCCACGCGCCATGAGCCTTGCGGACCTTAATGGTATGAAGCTCTGAGCCGGCAGTATTCCGCTCTTCTGGTACATCCGCGTAAGAGTAGTCGACCCAGGGTTGGACCTGAACGATCGCCTTGTTACCAGAGACGAAAATCTGCGGGTACTCGGGCCGATAGTTGTATGCCGACCACTGTATCGTGTGGCGCTGCCAGCCATACGAACAGTACTGGAGCAGCCCCGTTTCGTACTCAAGGCAGGTCTGCCCGCCCTCTGACTCTATGGCAAATAGGAACTTGAGGTCAGGGACTCGGTTCAAGCGGCGACCCGTGTACCTGAGAGTGAAGTACGTGTCGACGGCGTTCCGGATCTTCTCCCCATCGGTGAGGGCACTGTCCGCTTGGGCTGCTTGATACTGGGCTTGAGGCACGGAGAGGGCCTGGGGCTCCAACGAAGCCGGCATCGAGCCCACAGGTTCAGCGTAGGCATACCGGAGCCAACATTGCAACCAAGCCCACCAGGACTACCAGAGCCGTCCGTCGGTTCACATAATCCCCTCCTAAATCCAACCCATGTCAGCATATCAGGAAATTGTCATTTGGTCAAGCCGTATGCCTCGGTTGGCAGGAATGCGGCACATACTCATTAAAGCGGCCAGTCGATGGCGTGCTCGTCTCCACATTGGGGGCGTTGCCGTGGTACGAGTCAGCTTCCATCTTAGGTCGCTGCCGACGGCCTGTTCCTCTCCCTGCTGGCGGACCTGAACGCCAGCTCAATCGCCATTGGCGGGGAGGGCGACGGGTACGTGCACGACCCGCCGATTGGCTATGTGTTTCGCCTTATTCTGTACACCTAGGCTTGTCTCCTTGCATCTGGAGTGGTAAGATGGGTGCAGGGGGTGAGTTGGTGGACGCGAAGGAGAAGGTGGCGTGGCAGCGGGTGTCGCTGCTGGAGCTGGCGCAGGCATTGGGCAACGTGAGCGAGGCGTGCCGGCGGCGGGGGATGGACCGGACGTCGTTTTACGAATACAAGCGGCGGTTCCAGACGCACGGGCTTGAGGGTCTGAAGGACCTGCCGCCGGTGCACAAGACGCACCCGATGACCACGCCGCAGGCGGTGGTCGACCGCATCATGGCGCTGAGCCTGGAGCAGCCGGCGTGGGGCTGCGACCGGCTTTCGGACATGCTCAAGCTGGACGGGGTGAGCGTCAGCTCGCCAACGGTGCAGAACATCCTGATCAAGCATGGCATGGGCAGCAAGTACG
>Ga0315285_10000026_pt1 | contig 145695 bp, 180 predicted proteins | sample YL17G09_36_MG_FD_203698 | JGI IMG/M metagenome (GOLD analysis project Ga0315285, IMG submission 203698) | Sediment microbial communities from Yellowstone Lake, YNP, Wyoming, USA - YL17G09_36 | ecosystem: Environmental > Aquatic > Freshwater > Lake > Sediment | place: USA: Wyoming | collected... | reverse complement strand
TTGCCAGTACGTTAGTGCTAATGAGCATGAAAAAAATAGGAATAGGAAAAGTTGCAGCAATCACAGCATCAACTCAGATTATAATAGCATCAGTTTTTGGCATATTGATTTTCAATGAAATAATAAACAAAGGTTTAACCAATCTTTTTGTCGCATCATTAGGCATATTGTTTGTAATAATAGGAATCTACACAGTATCTTCAATTAATGAAAAGAAGAATGATAAATTCAATAAGACAGGATTAATCTTAGCTTTTATTTCGGGTATTGTGTTCTCATTCCATATACTCCCTATAAGATTTGCTCAGGCAGACCCTCTTGCAATAATACTTCCTATGACTTTTGGTATGTGTTCGACTGCATGGATACTTGTAATTTTAATCGAGAAGGAAGTAAAAACAACATTACTGGCAATAAAAAGATCGATGTTTTCTGGCAGTATTTGGTTAATCGGTAATTACTTGGATTTTTTTGCTATAAGTATGATTGGACTAGCAAAAGGTTTTTCTCTCGGTCAATTATTAGTTTTAGTATCTACTCTATGGAGTGTATTTTACTTCAGAGAGTTCATGAAAAAAAGAAATATATTACTCTTGATGATATCTGCTGTAATTATAATTTTGGGTGCAGTTTTATTAGCATTCGCTAAAACTTGATAAATTTATTTATTAATTCTCCTGGAATTCCTGTTTTTTTCAATTCTTCTAATTTTTCTTTTTTAGTCATACTTTTTTTCATAATAAGTTTTATCGTTTGTCCTACTTCCCATGGATATATTATCCATTTATCAGTTTCTTCCAGATAAAAGTCAGATTTAAACTTTGACCAAAGTTTTTGATGTAAAGTGGCTACCTTAAAATTTTTTATACCTCTCTTTCTTAACAAGTCAACTACAAAAACTAGAGTACCACCTGTATCTGCTACATCATCGACTACAAGTATATTTTCCCCTTCTAACAATTTTTTATCCACATCTTGTATAAGTTTAGGTTTGTTTATCGTAGATTTTATGTCTTCATAATAGGCAGTTCTCATAATATAAATTTCATTCAAATCAAAAAAATCTGACAATATCCTCACAATACAAAGGCCGCCTCTACTTATTCCGATTAGGCAATCGGGCTTAAAATCGCTCTTTTTTATTTTTTCCCCCAGTTGATATGTCATCTCAAATATTCTACCAGGAGATATGTACAAATATTCCGTTTTCATGATTTCAATTTCAATCTTTATCTTAAAAAGATTCTGGTTTTCTTTTTATCTTACTTAATTTACTGAATTCATAACCCAAAAATATCAAGATTGCAAGAATTATTATGATTGCTATCGATAATTGCATTATACCAAGTTCATTGAAGAAAAATTCTTTTGGAATATAAGTTGTGATAGCCATGTTATCTAAAATACTTTAAAAGAATTTATAATAATCGCTTGCCTTTTAACTAAGGAATAGTATAAAAGAGCACCAATAATTTGATTAAACAGCAAAGTGAATAATCAAATCGAAATTATATTCTGTTTTTGGTTCGTCTGAATATATTTTTAGTTTACAATCAACATCCGAACTTTCTGGGAAATTTTTGATGCCAGAAAATTCTATCCTGAAACTTAATTCATCGCTTAGATCTAAATTATTTATTTTCTGGCTAAATCTTGAAGGGGTGCAATCACACAATAAATGACAACCAACACATTGGAAGTATGGATTCACCGTCACGGTTTTGTATTTACTGCCATAAGCTGTAATTACATTCGCTAAAAAGGTTGGTGAAGTTTGATCGCAAGAAATGCTATAACTTACGTTTTTTATTTTCGATGTACCTTTGTTGGATAGCCATACCCCTATTTCGGCAACATCATTGTACTGAGCACTTATAGAACTTGTGTTAATTGTTATGTAATTTGTGAAATCTTGGTTTTCAATTTTACACCATTGATCATTATTTGATGATGTACATGCTGAGAAGAATTTATTACTAATATCTAGAGCACCGATTCTTGGAGATATTGTAGTTGTGATTACTGGCGTAGTTGAAAGTATAGTTGAAAGTATAGTTGAAGGTGTTGTAGTTTCATCTTTATCACAAATTTTATTATTATTGGTATCCAAACAACATGAATTGCCCACTAAAATGTAAGGTGGATTGCATGTTACTTTTTGTTGCGTACATCCTGAAATGAATATAGAAAACAATAAAATAGAAGCTAAAAACATTGTATTCTTCATATAACTTATCTTAGTATTGTAGTATTTTAAATTTTATTATAGTAAAACTAATTCACTTTAAAAGATGTTAAATTACCATTTTCTTCATTCATTATTATATGTGGAATTTTTACTTCTTTGTGTTTCTTTATGAAATTATCTATCATCCATAAATCAGATAATATCAATTTATTATTTTTTAACTCGCTCAATTCGAACCAATTAAGATAGTCATTAGATAAATTTATGTTATTTATGGGTTTGGCTTCTGTTAGTATCAATATATTACCATGACTTATACCTTGATTTGTTTTAACTCTTTCTAATAAAACTGATCTTACTTTTACAGTTTTTTTATTAATTTTTATTCCAGTTTCTTCTTCGACTTCTCTTCCAACAGCATCTGGAATGCTCTCGCTAAATCTCGTTTTTCCTCCGATCATGCCCCAGTAACCTTGAAATGGTCTTTTATCTCTTTTGATAAGGAGTATTTGCTTACCTTTAGTTACAGCAACTATAACGACAACCATATGTCCTACTTCTTTACCAGTAAAATGAGAAATTCTTTCAGTTATAGTCTCGCCCTTGCTTGTCAATAAATAATTATCTCCATCTTTTTTCAATATATCATCTTCAACTAAATTTTTCAAATGGTATGAAAGTTCATTAGAACGAATGCTACATAATTTTTCCAATTCATTAAACTTGAGGTTAAAGTTTCTTGCGAATAGTTCAATTATTCTTTTTCTGTCATCATTTTCTAAAGTTTTCATATTTCCAGATGTATTTTTTATCTTTATCTAATAAATGCTTTTCCTCAAGATATTTTGACTAAAAGATTTAAAAAAAGAAGTTAGACTAACCACTCTTTGTTAATTTTTTGCCTATTATGAAAACCACTATTAAAATTACTATCCAGTTCACTAGTTGCATAATAAAATCTCCGACTAGAAACTCTGATTTTCCTATAGTAATTTTAGTTGCTGGATCCAAAAAACTCAAGTATGGACTGTATATCGGAGTTATTATGTCTTTTACTAGTGCTTGAACTAAAGCAGCTGTTGCGATACCTACGATAAATGCTAGGGCCACTGAAATTATCTTCTGTTCTTTCATAAAGTCCATGAATTCTTTAAAAAATCCCATTAAAACCCCCTCAATAACTTATGAGATTTTCTTTATTTTAATACTTAATTTAGTTAAAACTCTAGTAGATCATTTTGACAGTTTATGAAGGATGCAAAGGAAGTTTAAAAATAATTTTACCAATGCCTATACTTAAATTCATTGTTGGAGTTTCCATTCCGAGGAAAAAATCTATCGTGAATGTCACCATCTACCGTCTCGAGATAGTTAAAAGAACTAGAAAAGGAGAAGTTATGGAAGAATTTAAAGAGAAAAATTAAATATCAAATATGACTATCAAATACAAATTAAGCGTCTTAATAATGATTTTAGGTCTCGTTTTGATTTTTAATAATGTTTATGCAATAACTTGTGATGAAACTCCTGTTCAACATACATTATACGCTGACCAAAGTGCGATTGTTAATGGAAAAACAGTTAAATTGGATAATGCAGGTTCTACGGGCTCTGTTATTGTAACCGTTGATGGTGTTTCCGGGACTATCTCATTAGGGAGTAGTAGAGTTATAAACGGTCTTGAAATACGAGTAGTCAGTTCTCATTATGATGATGTAAGAGTGAATAGATATGCAACTTTGGAATTTTGTCCAAAGGAAACAACGACAACTCAAATCATATCATCAACTACAATTCCAGTTCCAACAACTAGTATCGTGACAACCATACCTATAACAACGACAACTCAACGAATTTGTGAAACTGGTTGTTGGTATAATGATGTTTGTGTACCTTTTGGTTTTAGAGTTAGTTTAGATGGAATTCCTTCGTATTGTGATATTGATAAAACATTCAAAACACAGAAAGGACTAGACGAATCTTGTATGAATAATTACGAGTGTAATAGCAACGAGTGTTCTAACAGTAAATGTGTTAGCACATACAATTTACTAGAGAAAATACTTGATGCAATAAAAAACTTTTTCAAATTTGGTAAAGGTAAGTTTATAGAAGTTTTTGGAAGATAACTTATTTTCCTTTTACACAATCCCTTCCCTAAATAATCTAGGATTTTACTTTATTTGAACGTTTCATTTTTTTGAAGACCCAAAATATTCTGATGATTATTTAAGTATAATAAAAATCAAAATCGTAATATGAGTATAACAAAAATTTTTATGCCTACCAGAGGTATAGTTGTCTTATTTTTAGTCATATTCTCACTCATGTTCTTCTTTATCACACCCATATTTTCTTCATGTAAAGTTGGAGGCATAGCATGCAGTTTATATGAACCTCAGGATATATGTGAACAACGTAACATTGAGTTTAGAAGGAGTTGTGACATTTATATCAGTGCCTTAACTATAATTTTTCTTTTTGTATCGTACATAATATCCACACAGCTGGTATTTGCTTTTGGTGGAACGAAAGTAGGGAGATTTATATCAAATAATTTTTGGAAAGTACTTTTGTTAACAAGCTTATTCATAGCATTATCTTTCCTATACTACTATGAACCTTTAGTAATGGACGCCTATATTATAGAAAGGGGATTGCCATTTCCATATTGGCGATACAGTAAGGGTACGTGGCTAATAGAAAATTCAACTACTGGATCATCAGAATTTTTTTTCCCATATCTTGCATTAGATTTTGTTTTCTGGTACATAATTTCTCTTGCTATTGTATTTATTTGGAATAATTTCAGGAAAACTAGGCGCGATTTTATTTAATAGCTAAAATTTGTCTGTTAAATCTTTTATACTGGCCTTTCTATAATTTTAGTATGGCAAAAAAACCAAAAAGAAGGACTAACAAAAAAGTTGAGAAATATGTTGGTAAGACTGGAGAGGAGTGGAGAGACTGGGGAGAAGAATTCGGAAAAACAATGGCTAAAAGGGGTAAGGATTTTGCCGAAGAAGTGGAAAAATTAAGTGAAAAATTCAGTAAACACGCTGAACTTAAAAGTAGAGAATTTAGCAAAGATTGGAAAATGTGGTGGTTCAAAACTTTTGGTTTTATAGGTCCTTTGATCGAGAGCATTTTTGGAGTAATAGTTATATCGATTGGTATATTAGCACTCAAATTCGTTAACTTACCTTTACACAGCAGTTTTATTTCCGCATTAGCAAATTTTGTTTTCTTAAATTTATACTGGATATTTGCCGCTTTTCTTGTCTTTAACTACATCGATTACTTTTCTAAAAGATATGCAAAGACTTATTGGATAATCTCGCCTATTATCAGCAGTATTGGATTGACAGTAATGATTTTGATCGCAGTATGGATAATCAATTTTCTTAATACCTTTGTTCGAAGTAGTTTTACTACCTATGTGTCAAATTTTCTATACACAAACATAGTAGGGATATTCTTTGTATTTCTTGTGTTGGGCTATGCCATAATGTTTATTAGAAAGATTTTCATTTATCCATCGAGGGTTTGAAATGCAAAAACCAAAAAGATTGTACAGGTCTGGAAAAGAAAAAATATTGGGCGGGGTTTGCGGAGGAATAGCAGAATATTTTAATGTTGACCCGACATTGATTAGACTACTATGGGTGTTTTTCATATTAGCTTTTGGTACAGGCTTATTGGCCTATATAATTGCATGGATAATAATACCAAGAAACCCGAATTACAAGTGGTAATTTTTAATAAATTGCTATTCACTTAATTTACTCTAGTCTTTTTATTATATGCCAACCGAATTGTGTCTTTACTGGTTGGGAGATTTGTCCTTTTTGTAGAGCAAAAGCAACTTGTTCAAATTCTCTTACCATCTGCCCTCTGCCGAAAGTTCCTAGATCGCCACCTTTCTTTTTTGATGGACATAAAGATTTCTCCGTAGCTAATTTTGAGAAACTTACCCCTTTATTCAACTGATCTGCTATTAATTTTACTTCTTGTTCGGTTTTTACAAGAATATGTGCACAATGTATTTTGTCTGCCATAATATCACGAATTTTATTTATGATAGCATCTATTTGAAATTTTAAATACTTTAAGTCTAATTTCATAGGAAGGTGATTGAAGTCTCAAGATATGATGAAATCCACTCTATTTGGACTGAGATTGAAAAATACCTAAAAAACTTGAAGATAGAAGTATTATATGATGAGCACTTAACAGCTGCTAGCCACGTATATTTTACTGTTAACTGTGTCCAACTCTGGAGAAAACTCGCAGAAGCAGAAGAATTTAATCTAAAAAGTTTCCTACGTTGTTCTAGCCGAATAGCAGACCATATTTATGCAAATGGAGATTTTGACTTTCGTGAAAATGTTTCGCATTCACCAGATAGCCCAGTTTTAATAAATGGTATCCTCACGGCTTTGAATGATCCTAAAAGAGTAGTTTATAAAACAGAAGAGCGTTCTGTTTAATTCAAAAAATTTAGAGAAAAATACAAAAATTTATTGACTATTACTTCTTATTTTATTTAAATTCTAAAAAATTTTGGTACTTGGTATACATCAGACAATGAGACATCTGCTAATTTGCTTTTATGATATACAATTACAGTCCGCATGCCCACTGATTTTGCAGGTTTTATATCAGATTTTTTACTATCTCCGATTGCTAAAATTCTAGCAGCATTTGTTTCTAAAAAATCAACAATCCATCTACATAAATCTTCTAATGGTTTATAATAAGGATTTGGTATTTTTTCATCGATGTAGTCTTGAGCAAAAATATGAGTAAATAATGAACGTTCTAAACCAAGTCCATCCAAAGTTTGGATTATAGGATTGTATGGTACGGCTGAAAATATGTGATGTTTAATGTCAGGTAAATTTCTATTAAACCAGTCGAACATCTCTATCAATTTTTCATCTATAGAGACATAAGGTCGTCTATTAATGCGAGAATGAATTAAACTATCTATATCCTTTATTTTAAGTCCGAAGGCCATATAACCTGCCATAGAACAATATTCTCTAGATTCTTGCCTAAGTTTTTCTCTTGTTTCATCATTAATAGGCAAACGTTTCTTTTCAGAATAAATTTCAAGATAACGTGATTCTATGGTTGATTCAAGTTCAGGTGAGAGTATGTGTAAAGTACCGTCAAGATCCCATAATATATGATCTAAATCGTGTCGAGATACTGTATAATTGAGCATATCAAATTTCGATTATTTTAAACTTTTAAACTCTTTCCTAAAAGAACAAAAATCTAATCTGACTTAGGGTTATGAAATATTCGAATGACTTAAATCTTTAATTTTTCTGTTTAATATTGATTAAAATGCATACAGCATTTTTTCCAGATAAGACTTTTTTATTTGAGGATCAATTTGATAATAAGGATCTTAACGGCATAGCAAAAATTTACGGATTCTTAACTCCAAACATGTCCGCATTAAGACTGACTTATGGTCTAGAAGCCATGAAAAAACCTGAACAAACGATTAAATGGTTTCAATATAACTCTGCCATTTATTTGAGTGGATATTTTCTACAAGCAGAAGGTTATTGGATCCCGGTTGGGAGAATAAGAGAGTATATCGTTAAATCTATGAACTTAAGAAAAGCAATCCAAGCTGGAGCAAAACCTGTACACGTATTGGACAGACTGGAAAAATCTAAATTAGAAAATGAAAAATCACTTGAAGAATCAGCAAAATCACTTGGAATAGTTATAAAACCAATAGAACCAAATTACGTAAAATATGATTTGACTCTAGATACTACCCAAATGCTCTTGTTTCTAGAGAAAAAAAATAAAATTCCTTTTTCTACTATGAAAAAAATGCGTAATGTAGTTTTAGAAGTTTATGGACCTGCAGAATGTCCTGTAAGTTATGATTTTATAGACAGTGCAATATTGTATAAAGAAATGCATTTTTTCCCTGCTGAAGCCGATCAGATCAGAAAATTAAGGTTTAGATTATTCGGACTTGTAGCTGCTGAGAGTGGTGATACTCTTGAAGGGGTTAAACAAGCTACTAAATTCTTGGAAAAAATGAGTTGATTTTAAGAAGAATTTAAATCCTTTAACAGGTATTTATTTTTCTATGCCAGATTTAGAAAAAACAAAATCTAGGACTCTAGAACTTTTTGGTGGACGTTTTAATTGCGGTCAGAGTGTCATAAAAGCGATGACTGAAGCTCTAGAAATGCCTCCAATTCAATCAACTGAATTAATTAGAGCTGCCACTGTCCTTGGCGCTGGTATGTCTCAACAAGGGCGTGATTGTGGAGCATTACAGGCTGCTGCTTGGGTTCTTGGTATTAAATATGGTACTGTTGATCCTAACCAACCTAGAAAACCCACATACGATAAAGTACGGGAATTATACAAAATGTTTGGACAAAGGTTTGGCAGTGTTCTTTGCAGTGACTTAACTGAATATAATCTTTCTACAGAAGAAGGCAGACAAAAATTTGATATAAAGCATATTCATGGAAATGTTTGCCCCAAGTATGTTGGTGGAGTTATAGAAATTCTCTTTGGATTAATGGAATATAGTAATAAACAGAAATAACAAAAAATCTTTCTGATCCTGATTTTTTTCAATACCCAAATTTCTAGATGATATCACTATTCCATTATAGAAATGCGTGAGATTAAATTCGAATTCATAATTTTTTCTTAGCAACTTCCACTGCATTCCTAAATATACCAAATCCATCTCCTTCTTCTGTCAAATTCAATCTCGTCCAATAAGGATGTGTCCATTTTTGAATAAACTTCTCTGGATGCGGCATCAACCCAAACACATTTCCTTCAGGATTGCAAATGCCAGCTATGTTATCGAACGAACCGTTAGGATTCCAGGGAAAGTCAGAATAATTACCGTCAGAGTCAACATACTTGAAAACAACTTGATCATTCTCTTCTAATTTTCTAATAACATTCCTATCAGCAACAAACTTTCCTTCACCATGCGTAACAGGGATATATATGAGGTCTTTAATCCCTCTACTGAAAAGACATTTTCCCTTATTCTCATTCTTCAAGTAAATCCATCTGTCCTGGAAAAAGCCAATATCATTAGCAGCGAGTGTGGCTTCTTGTTTCATCATCCCATCCAATGCAGGTAAGAATCCAGCTTTAACCAAGACTTGAAAACCGTTACAAATGCCTATGACCAATTTTCCTTCATCGACAAATTTCTTAACATCCCTGCCAATCTTATACTTGAGCAGTGTAGCGAATACCTTTCCTGCAGCAATATCATCTCCGTAAGCAAAACCACCAGGAACGCAAAATATCTGATAATCTTCCAACGATTTTTCTCTTCGTATCAATTCATTTATGTGAACTAAATCAACTAAAGAGCCAGTCTTTCTAAAAGCTATTACAGTCTCTTCATCGCAATTAGTCCCTTCAACTCTCAATACTATCGTTCTAACTTCTTTCAATCTATCGGCACCTTTTTTATCTCATTATTTATCATTTCCCTTTCTTCACTCGAAAAATTATTCCAAGTAGTATCAAGTATGTCACGGAAACTGACAAGGTAATGGCATTTTATATCATTTTCTTCCAAGCGTTTTATCGAACTTAAGTGAGAAACTATAGGAACAATCGCATGATTAACTCTTGCCCCACTCAATCTTAGCCATTTTGCTATCTTGATTAGAGTAAATCCCGTAGTCACAACATCATCTACAAGAATGATTTCATCCCCCTGTTTTATCCTTCCATGTATGTTAGTCTTCAAGGCCTTATCCTCAGTTTCTCTGACTATCAATATTTCTTTTCCCAATTTCATTCCCAAAGCAGTTGTTATGATAGGCGCTGTAATAGATGGAGCAGCTGCAAGTTTGTAGTCAGTTAATCGCAAATCTTTTATTATGTACATCAATGCCTCAGCTAGGAAATCCATATTATCTGGTTTAGTAACATAATTTATCGGGCTTGCGTATATGTGACTCTTTCCACCAGATTGCAAGTCAAATTGCTCTTTTCGTACAAAAAATGCATTATCATTCATTAAGCCTGATATGAATTTGCCCTTAAAATCTCCTATAACTTCTCCTTCTCTAGTTTTTTTAACGATTGATTCTATACTAGCTCTTTCCATTTGATCACCTATAACAATTTTTTAATTGAATCGACAATCTTATTAACTTCTTTATCTGAAATATAATATTCCCCATGCGGCCATGGCGGAGTTCCCCAATTTGAATCAGTTTTATATCTAGGTATAACGTGCCAGTGTAGATGTGGTATAACATTACCGAGTGTTGCATAATTCATCCTATCTGGATTAAAAACTTTCTTGACAGCATTTGCAATTTTAATCATATCATTTGTAAATTGTATTCTTTCATTTTCCGATAAATCACTAAAGTCATCTACATGCTCATTATAGATAACAACAAATCTTCCTTTGTACGACTGATTTTTGAAAAGAACTGCAATAGAAGATGGCAATTTAATTATAGAACCAATCAATACACTTGATTTTGATGAATCTTTTTTTTCAATTACTTGACAAAATTCACAATTTGCTTTCATTATTTCACCAATCAAACGTACTTTTCCACACTTTTTTCAGTTCATTTATATTTTCCTTTACAACAGGTCTTTCATTCAATCCATTCACAATAAGTTTTCTATCAGCAGTAACTTCACCAATTTTAGCAAAAACATTTCCTTTCATGACTTTTTCAAATTCTTTCTCTTTGTTTTTATCAACTTCAACTAAAAATCGGCTATTAGATTCAGAGAACAATATTTTATCATTTTTATTCAAACCGGAATTAGGAACTTTCTTCAGTTCTATCTTCATTCCTAAATTTCCAGCAAATGACATCTCAGCAGCAGCAACACCAATTCCTCCTTCAGAACAATCATGACATGACTTAACTAAATCACTATCAATTGCCTTTATCAGTGCATCAAAAGATTTCTTAGCTTTCTTCAAATCAACTCCAGGAACATTATTTCCCTTGAATCCATGGATCATATAATAGTGTGAGCCGCCAAGTTCATCCTTAGTTTCTCCGATAATGTAAACAGGGTTGCCAACTTCTTTTAAATCCATCGTCACAGCCTTTCTTATATCAGGAATTATTCCAATAGCAGAAATTACTAAAGTAGGTGGAATCGATACAGTTCTGCCACCAAATTCATATTCATTGTACAAACTGTCCTTTCCAGAAATGAATGGTGTCTCGAATGCTATAACTCCATCATAGCATGCTCTGCATGCTTCAACTAATTGGCCCAATCTATCTTTTTTCTCAGGATTACCCCAACTAAAATTATCAAGTATTGCTATTCTTCTTCCACCGCAACAAATGTTATTTCTTATAGCCTCATCTATTGCAGATAGAGTCATATTATAAGGATCTATAGAATATTTTGAATTTACACCGTTTGATATTACTATGCCTTTCCAACTATTCTCCACAGGCTTTAAAACACATGCATCCCCAGGACCATCGCAATTTATTCCTTGTAAAGGTTTTATTATTGTCTTAGCTTGAACTTCATGGTCATACTGTCTAATAACCCATTCCTTGCTCGCAACATTTGGCGATTTTAAAATTTCTTTCAAATCTTCGGTCAAATCATTTTTATCTGGAAAATTAGGTTCAGGATATTTTTCCTTTTTCCACTCAGCCTTTCTAACAACTCTTGGGACACATTCATGTAAAAATTTCATGTCAAGTTCAGCAACAGTTTTATTATCATACTTTAGAACAAGTTTTTTATTTCCTGTAAATTCTCCTATGATCGTGGCTTCACAATTTTCATTCTCGAATATTTTCAAAATTTCTTTTACATTTCCTTTTGGAACTGATAAAATCATTCTTTCCTGGGCTTCAGAGATCCATATTTCCCACGGTTCTAGCCCAGCATATTTTAAGGGAACTTTTTCCAAGTAAACTATAGTTCCTATATCTTTTCCCATTTCTCCAACTGCTGAAGATAATCCTCCCCCTCCACAATCAGTTACAGCAGAATACAATGGTTTGTCATGTGCATCTCTTGCTCTTAGTAGTCCATCTAAAACTTTCTTTTCTACTATAGGATTTCCTATCTGAACTGCTCCACTAGAAGTCTTTTCAGATTCGACATTCAACTCTAATGATGCGAAAGTTACTCCATGAATTCCATCTCTTCCGGTCTTACCTCCGACCAATAAAATTGCATCTCCTGTTCTAGGATTTTTGATATATTTTCCTTTAGGTATTATACCAACACATCCAGCATAAACTAAAGGATTACCAACATATCCTTCATCGAATCCTATTCCACCATTAGCAGTAGGAATCCCCATTTTATTTCCATAATCTCTTATTCCAGCTACAGCACCTTTCATCAATCTCTTAGGATGCATGGCACCTCTCGGTAATTTATCAGAAGGATAATTTACTGGACCAAAAAATAAAACGTCTGTTGACAGAATCGGTTTTGCACCTACTCCCATTATATCCCTGAACACACCGCCAGAGCCTGTTCCAGCACCACCATAGGGATCCAAAGCACTAGGATGATTGTGTGTCTCGACTTTCATTGCTATATCGTAATTATCATCAAACTCGATTATTCCTGCATTATCTTTGAAAACTAATTTACACCAAGGCATTTTCAATTCTTTTGTCGACTTTACGATGAAAGTCTTAAATAAACTGTCAATCTTCTCATTCTCAGTGTTTATTGTTCCACTAAATGTTTTATGAACGCAATGTTCTGACCAAGTTTGAGCTATTGTTTCTAATTCAGCATCGGTAGGATTTCTACCTTTCTTAGAAAAATATTCTTGAATCTTTTTCATTTCCTCTAAATTTAAAGCCAGAAGATATTTCCTGCTTATTTCGATTAACTCTTTATCATTTTTGTTCAAAATTTTTATCTCATTGGCATTTACCATTCAATTTACACCAATTTAGTGTAGCTGTAATCTTGTATCAATGAATTCGCTAAGCATTTATCGCATATTTTTTTGATTTGTTCTTCGGCTATATCACCGATTATCACATATTTGTTACCAATATTGACGTTTGTTGCCATATCTACTCCAAGAATTTCTATCGCGTTTAAGGTGCTAACACCTACAGCATCTGTAACTCCGGGCTTAAACTTGACTTCAACCAGCCAGGCACCAGGAAAATCTTTCTTTAAACCTTTATCTAAATTTTCACTCACATAGCCATAGTTCTGTATTTGACTGTCTGATAAAAGCTCTTCACATATTTTTTTAACATCTGCTTCGGTAACCTGTCCATCTATAAAGTAAGTGCTAATTGATTTAACTTCTTGCACTTCTTTTATACCTAAATCTTCTATTTCCTTTTTTATCAAGAAACCAACGGGATCAGTAACCCCATTCTTATAACCAACTTCAATTATCCAAACCATAAAATCACATATGTAGTAATAGAATGAAGAAATTAAATAAATTTATTGTTTTTTTAATTTTTTATAGAATTTTTTTATCCAAAGATTCTCTAGTTGGAATTTGCTGCAATTTTTGATATAACCTAGTATCATATCCTTGATTTATAGCGTAATTTTCTGCATGCATTAAAAATTCTTCAGGAACACCCGTTATTAGATAGTGAGAAAATGTTCTATTTAATCGAATAATGGAAAGGAAATATCTAATTTGATATTCTAAAGTTTCCCCATTTTCCCAAATCTCGACAGTTTTTTCTAAAGACATTCAAATTACTTTTTATTTAAAAGATTTAAACCTTGTTTCTAATCAGCAAATAAGCAACTATCATAACTATAGGAAATACGAACATAGAAACAAATTGATCCAACCCAAGCAATACAAAAATAACAGGTATCTGGCCGCCAACTATAGTGGCAATATCATAACTCCATCCAAAAGTTCCATAAAATAAACCCTTATCATATTTTTCAACAGATTCACTTATTTTAGAAAATAACCATACGTCTATGAAACCACCAGCTACTCCAAAAAGAATACTTGCAATGAAATAATGATATAATGTCGATGCATTTAACATAAATACTATTCCAATTAAGTGAGAAATGATACAGGCAGGAACCCAATATTTTCTTCTTGATTTATTGGAAATTCTTCCGATAATATACTGATTTAATGAGAAAAATAAAACTTCAACTACAACTACTATCGATACTATACTGCGACTTAATCCTAAAGTTTGAAGACCGTATCTAGTGAAGAAGAATAGAAATGCAGTGAAAACAGCTAAATCCATAGACTTTAGAATGACTAAAAGTGGAATTTTCTTTAAGAAGAAAAATGAAGCTTTTACTTTAACATTAGATTTATACTTGTATTTCTTTGTTGATTTGTACATGAAATAAAGCCAGAAGACCCCTACTATGAAAATCAGATAAAAGGCTGGTTTTATTCCAAATTTATCTATTACTAATCCTGGTATCAATAAACCAAGTATCCAACCGCTTTCTTTTATTGATCCAAAAGTTCCAACTTTTTTATCTGGGTTATCACTAACTTCTCTAAGACCATAAATTATTATCAAAACATAAAGAAGTGCACTAGCCACTCCAGAAATGACTTTCAAGGATACTATAGTAAGTATAGAATCAGTAAAACCAATTAGAAAGAGAGTGATGAAAAATAAAGATGTGATTGTTAGTAAGAATCTTCTCTCACCATACTTGTCTGTCATATAACCAAGGTAAGGTTTCAAAATAAAGGAGAAGACATCTCCTATAGTCAAAATAAAACCATAAGTTACAATTGAAATTTTAAGTGAAGAAAAATAGAATGCTGGAACAATCATTGCGAAAGCCATTAACATCGTATGGAAAAAACCAAATCTAGCCCCTGAGTATAATCTATTCCTTTCGTTTATGGCATCTCGTTTAGTTCCCTTCCCCATTTTGTATCAGCTTCCTTACTCCAAAAATCTCTCGCTTCACCTACAGTGAATAAAGATCCTGTGACTAATACCATATCTTTTTTATCTGCTATTGATAAACCTTTTTCTACAGCATTTTTAACATCGTCCACAATCACAAAATTTTTTGAATATTTTTTTATTTCATCGGCAAGTATTTTAGGATCAGTGCCGCGATTCATGACTTTATGTCTTGTTATTACTATAAAATCCGAAATAGGAACTATATTACTTAGCATAGATTGATAATCCTTATCGTTTGAAATGCTTATCACTAAAATTAACCTTCCATAATTAAAATTTTCTAGAATAGCAGCTTTCAATTTTTTTATAGAATCCGGATCTTTTGCACAATCTAAGACAACCAAAGGATTTTTCTGCATTATTTCAATTCTTCCAGGCCATTTTACTTTTTTAAGTCCTTCTTCAATTGCCTCTTCAGGGATAATAATTTTATTGAATTTCAAAGATTCTACAGTCCCTACTGCTGCTGCAGCATTCATCAATTGATGGTCACCTATTAATGGAATGTATAAATCGTAAGCTTTGCGTAACCCTTTCAATCGAAATTTTTGTCCGTTAATGTTTGAACTTATTTTATTAAGTTTCACATTTCCATCTACATGGAATATTTTTGAATTCCTTTCCTTGCAAATTTGTTTAAACAATGAAAACACTTCTTCATCTTCTGTTGCTGTAACTAAAATTCCATTATTTTTTATTATTCCCGCCTTTTCTTTTGCAATCTTTAAGACTGTATTTCCAAGGATTTTCGTATGTTCTAAAGAAACATTAGTTATAACTGAAACCAATGGATTAACAACATTTGTTGCATCTAATCTACCACCCATGCCAACTTCTAATACTGCAAAATCAACTTTCTGTTCTTTAAAATAAGTTAAAGTTATTGCAACGACGATTTCAAAGAAAGTAGGCTGTTCAAAATTAGGATTTTTTTTCATTTCTTTTATTTTTGATTTGACCTCTTCGACTATTCTAATCACATCTTTTTCTGATATTTGTTTACCATTAACAACAATTCTTTCAGTGAAACTTGATAAATGGGGCTTTGTGAACATCCCAACTTTATAACCAACCTCCTGAAGTATAGAGGAAATCATAGCAACAGTAGAACCTTTACCACCAGTGCCGCCAACAAGAATAGATTTAAATTTGTTTTGAGGATTTCCCATTAATTTTAGTAGATTCCCAACTCTTTCAAGTCCCAGCCTTCCACCAAGCAGATTAAGGGAATAGAGATAATCAGTCACATCTTGATAATTCATAAACAGATAATGTGAGTTTTTAAGTTGAAATTCGTTTCGAAATAGAATTAACAATCATTGGCAAGTAATACAGCATGAATCCATAAAATGGTATAAAGATTTAAAGTTTTTATCATGTATCAATAAAATATGCAATCTTTCAGTGATATGATAGGAAATATCACCACTCTTTTTGAACAGGAAGTAGACGATATTGCTATAGGAAAATTAACTATAAGTCAAAAAGTATCACGTAAAGGAATTGAATTATACAAAGATAAATTAAAGGCTGGTGTTGATCTAAGTCCGTTGATTGTAATTAAACATCCCAGAGAAGAACGATATGTTGTTTTAGATGGAAATCATAAAGCACATGCCCATAGAGAAATGGGAAGTTTAGAAATAAAATGTGTCGTTTATCAAGATCATATCGGACTTTTATATTTTTTAACAGAACAAGGACTTTTACAACCTCCGGCATTTGTTACTGAATATGTACGTATGCCATTTAAGAAATTAACAAATGGTTTTTACAATCTTTTAATGTCTAAAACAACGTAAACCAGTAAATACCATAGGAATTTTATATTCATTTGCAGCGTCTATAATTTTCTCATCATTAATAGATCCACCTGGTTGAATTATTGCAGCAATTCCAGCTTTTGCAGCTTCATCAATCACATCTCTAAAAGGAATGAATCCATCTGATGCCATCAAACTACTTCTAGCATCATTTTTTGCTTTCATTATTGCTATTTTTGCAGAATCGACTCTACTAGTTTGACCTGCGCCAATTCCAACAGTTTTTTTATCTTTGACTAAAACAATGCCATTAGATCTAACATATTTGACAACTTTCCATGCAAAAATTAATGAATTTAATTGTTCTTGAGTAGGTTTAACTTTCGTCACTACTTTCAAATCTTTCAATTTAGCATTATCATGTTCCTGCACTAACAAACCGCCAGATATTTTTACTATATCCATATCATTTTCAATCACTTGAGAAAATGGTCCTGTTTTCAGCAATATTAACGATTTTCTTTGTCTCAACAATTTTATACCAATTTCATCAAAATCTGGTGCAATTATACAATCAAAGTGTGCAGAAGACATACTTTTTGCAAGTTCCAAATCAACCTTTCTGTTTATACTAACAATTCCACCAAATGCAGATACAGGGTCTGCAGAATAAGCTTTCTCATATGCATTGAATATATTCGAATCGCATGCAACGCCACATGGGGTAGCATGTTTTACTATAACAGCAGTAGGTTCATCAAATTCTTTAGCCAACATTAAAGATGTGTTTATATCTAAAAAATTATTCCATGACAATTCCTTACCAGTGATTTGTTCAGCATCGATAAGAGACTTTTTATTTAATGCTAAATTCCTGTATAAAGCCGCTTTTTGATGAGGATTCTCACCATATCTTAAGTCTTTGATTTTTTTGTATGTTAAGTTCAAAACATCTGGAAATTTTTCTAGTGTCTTTTGTTTTCCCAGGAAATCATATATTATCCAGTCATACTTTGCAGTACATTTGAAAGCTTCTACAGCTAGGTCAGCTCTAGTTTCTTTAGAGACATCACCATTCTTTTCCAATTCTTGTAATATTTGGTCATATCTACTAGGATCAACAATTACGACCACATTCTCGAAATTTTTTGCTGCCGCTCTAATCATGTTCGGCCCACCGACATCTATATTTTCTAATGCTTCATCTAAGTCTACGTTATCTTTACTAGTAACTTCTTCAAAAGGGTATAGATTACAAATAACGATATCTATGGGTTTTATGTCATGTTTTTTCAATTCTTCCATATGTTCTTTTTTATCTCTTACTGCGAGTATACCACCTGAAATCATAGGATGTAAAGTCTTAACTCTTCCATCTAATATCTCTGGAAATTTAGTTACATCAGAAACAGTTTTTACCGGTATCCCATATTTTTTTAATAATATCGCCGTTCCACCAGTCGATATAATCTCTATGCCTAATTTATTGAGTTCTCTGGCAAACTCTACGATACCAGTCTTATCATAAACCGAAATTAATGCACGTTTTAACATCGAAATAACCGACTATTATTATTGACCACAGAAAATTTAAGTGTTTATGGAATTTTAAAGTCTGTATCCGTTTTTAATCAAATTTCCATCAAAATATACATTCATTCTTTCATCAATCGCAAATCTACTTTCAGCAATCCATTGAATAGTTAAAGGAAATATCTCCCAATCCCCCCTTTCTTTCAATTTATTCTGATGATCTTCTGCTATTTTTATCAGGAATTTCTTATTTTCAGGTTTTTTCAAATCTTCTAAACTTATTCCATAAGGCAATTCAATTTTTAATGGTTTTGATATAACTAAGATTGGTCCCGTATCTAAATTTTTAGTGAGTAAATGTGTACTAGCACATAGGAATTTTTCTCCAGCCATTATTGCTTTCATCGGTGGAATACAATGAAGACCTACATATTCTCTTTTTCCATCTATTCCTTTAACAGATAAATCTCCTGGATGAACATTTATAATCAGGTATTTCTCTAATATTGGTTCTGTGACTATCCAAGCATAACCGCATAATGCAATTATATCTGGATCATAGCGGTCAATTAATTTTAATGTTTTACCATCAAATTCTTTTCTGACTTTTAGGTCTTTGACATTCTTTCCTTCATAGAACTTTTTTATATCATTAATCACTACAGGAATTCCGTATTCATCTGCTATAGCACTAGCATTGCTTTCTGGATTATCAGTAAATATTACAACAACCTCATAAGGTGGTCTGTCTCTCTGTTTTTTCAATTCAATCTGATGTTCAAGTATTTTTCTTACATTAGTTCCAGAACCAGACATAAAGCAGGCTACGCGCATCGGTCTTTTTAACTTAGAATTGAATAATGGTCTCTGAACCATAACTTTATAGGATGAATTAAAAATTAAATAGTTAAACTTTCAGCCGCAATCAAGGTATTTTCTAGTATCATCGCTACTGTCATAGGGCCAACACCACCAGGAACAGGTGTTATATAAGATGCTATATCTTTAACTTTATCAAAATCAACGTCACCAATAATTTTGTCATTAACTCTCTTTATACCAGCATCTATAACTATAGCATTTTTCTTAATCATATCTTTTTTGATTAAATTTGGTAATCCTACAGCAGTGATTAAAATATCAGCTTTAATTGTATGTTCTTTCAAATTTTTTGTTTTGACATGACAAATCGTTACTGTAGCAAATCTATTTGTTAGCAATAAAGCTAAAGGTTTACCTACTACATTGCTATTATTGACTATTACAATTTCTTTACCTTCTATAGGAATTTTCATCTCCTCTAATAATCTTAGTATGCCTTTTGGGGTAGCTGGAACTAGAAATTCATTACCTATTGAAATATTACCGATTGTTATCGGATTTAGACCATCAACATCCTTCATTGGCGAAATTTCTCTTAGGATTATTTTTTGATTAAGATCTTTTGGTAACGGCATTTCTACAATAATCCCATGGACTGAATCATCATCATTTAAAGCATCTATAGTGTCAATTAATTTATCTTCTTTAATATTTTCAGGTAAAAAATGCAAATCTGATTTAATTCCTATCTCTTCGCATGCTTTTTGTTTACTTTTAGCATAAATTTCACAATCAGACCTCTCTCCAATTAGAATTATAGCTAATTTCGGTTCAATTCTTTTTTTCTTAAAAATTTCAACTCGTTTTTTCAAATCTTGTTTTATTTCTTCTGCAATTTTCTTACCATCTATTGTTTTAACCATTCTTTCTCTCTCCGAATATAGCAGTTCCAACTCTTACCATAGTAGATCCTTCCTCTATGGCAACTTCAAAATCATTACTCATTCCCATTGATAAATGTTTTAACTTACAAATTAAAGCTAATTCCTTTAATTTTTTAAAGTAAGGTCTAGTTTTCTCTGGCCCGACATAGGGGGCTATAGTCATCAATCCCTCAACTTTAATCCCATCAAATTTTTTAACTTCATTAATAAATTTCAAGGTTTCTTCTGGTTTAATTCCAAATTTATCATCAGTCAAGTTTATTTGAACTAGAATTGGCATAATTTTCTTTAATTCAATACACTTATCACTAATTTTCTTTGCTATTTTTAGTCTATCAATAGAATGGATAACATCAAATATCTCGATAGCATCTTTTGCTTTATTACTTTGTAGATGGCCAATCATATGCCATTTAATTTTATTTGACAATTCACCCAATTCTTTTTGTTTTCTTTTTGATTCTTGGACTTTAGTTTCACCAACATTCTTAATTCCCAATCTTATAACTTCTTTTATTAAAGAAGGATCAAAAGTTTTTGTAACAGCAATTAAGGTAATGTCATTATAATTTCTGTTGACATTCTCAGCAGCTATTTTAATTCTGTGATTCACATCTTGCAAATTTTTTTCGATATATGACATAGCATTCATTATTAGATTAAGCAAATAAGGATGTATAAAGCATGAGATAAACTATTATCCCGAGGAAGTAAGTGATTGACTAGAACGTAAAAAGAGTGATCATAAACTTTCTGACATTGCCAAGTTTTTGGTTTTCCCTGATCGAACCGCATGGACGTAAAGTTACTATAGCAACTACTGACATCGCAAGAGTTATTGCTCCAAATGAATGATGTAAAATTATTATTAACGGGTTTAATGTAATCTGTTTAAATTCGGAAACAACAGAGTAAAAAGAAGACAACATAACGATAATTAATGAAATAAAAATAAGCGATGTTGCTGTTATTTGCATTATTCCATGTCTAGAAAAATTATTTTTCCTAGCAAACCTGTATCCCACAATAAGAATAAAATATGCAATTGTTTGGAGAATTATATTTATAGCTGCAATAGTTGCGATGTTAAGTCCTAGATATGTTGCCATATATTTTATTTCTTAATTTACATTTATAAGTCAGGATACAATGGAAATTTCTTACACAATTCTACAATTTCATTCTTAATTTTCTTTATTTTATCGTTTTTAACAATCTCTTTTCTGAATTTTTCTATAGATTTTTGTCTTGCATCCTTGTCATCAGGCATATCATAATCTTTAACTTCATTTATCACATCTGTAATCCAATCTCCAATTAATTCCATCTCTTTTTCTTTCATCTCTCTTGTAGTTAATGCTGGAGTTCCTAGACGTATGCCGCTAGGATAGAATGGAGAAGAAGGATCTGCAGGAATTGTATTTTTATTCGCAGTAATTCCTGCTAAATCTAATGCTTCCTGAGCATACAATCCTTTTCCTTTTCCAAATGGAGTCAAGTCTATTAGAATCAAATGATTATCAGTTCCATTAGAAATAAGTTTTATTCTATTTTTCATCAATATATTAGCCAAAGCCTTTGCATTTTTTATAATCTGTTTACCATATTCTTTAAACTCTGGTTTCATCGCTTCGCCCAAAGCAACAGCAATAGCTGTAGTTTGATGATCATGTGGTCCACCCTGTAATCCAGGAAATACTGCTTTATCTATTTTATTAGCAAGTTCAGGATCTTTATCCAATCCTTTTTGAGTAACCATTATTATTGCCCCTCTAGGACCTCTTAATGTTTTGTGAGTTGTAGTAGTGATTACATGTGCATATGGAACAGGACTTTTATGTGCGCCAGCAATAACTAATCCAGCTATATGAGCAATGTCAGCAGCAAAATAAGCGCCAACTTCATCTGCAATTTTAGCAAATTCTTCAAAGGGAAATTCTCTCGGATAAGCAGTAGCGCCGCACCATATCAACTTTGGTTTATTTTCTCTAGCTAGTTTTCTAACTTCATCTAGGTCTATATATCCATCTGGCTTGACATGATATTGAACACTGTTGAAAAACATACCAGAAAAATTAACCTTCCAACCATGAGTTAAATGACCACCATCTGGTAAGCTCTGTCCCATTATAGTATCGCCAGGTTTGCATATAGCTACATAAACTGCTTGATTCGCTGGACTTCCAGAATAAGGTTGAACATTAGCATGTGGCACTCCAAATATTTTCTTAGCGCGTTCTATAGCAATATCCTCAGCAATATCTATGAATTCATTCCCTCCATAGTATCTTTTATGCGGATAACCTTCCGAATATTTGTCAGTCATTATGCTTCCTAACGCTTGAAGTACAGCCATACTAGTGAAATTTTCAGAGGGAATCATTTCTAAACCAAACCTTTTCCTTTTTAATTCATTTCTGATAGCATCAGCTACTTTTGGGTCTTGTTTCTCGATATGTTTAATCCAAGATTCTGTCATAGATAAAACTTTATAAGAAATTGTTATTCTTAGAATTTATCTTTTTAGTAAAGTTCTTAAAATTTAACTATTATGAATTTAACATGAAATGGAATACGTTAGCCAGTTTATATCAATATCTAACTCATCATTTATATTTTGGTGTCCCTAACTCTAATGAAAAAGGAAAAAACAAACTATTTGATAACATTTATAATGATAAAATAAGAAGGAATGAAGCGCCATATGTTCAAATTGCAGATGAACTCGTTTTTATGTTATGGCAGGAATCATTAAATCCAAAATATAGGAATAACGGACATCACAGATATCAAAGATCTATAACATTGCATGAGCTTACAGGTAGATTAGCAGGAAAGCGGGTGAATCTACCGCATCGAATAGAGATAAGCAGAACTGTTCAAGCTTTTTTGAATAGAAATGGATTAAAAAATAGATATGAACGTAAAAAAAGAAGTTCTAAGGGTTCTGTTTATAGCTGTATATCTTATTCTCAAAAAAACCTTGACGAGCTTGTCAGAACAATGATAGAAATTATGGAGGAAAGTTCAGCACTTTATGGAAAATTATCCACATTTTCTTAATTTTTTCACATGTTCTATACTTTTTCTTATATGTTCTTCCGAAGCTATGTCAGTCCTATACCAAAGTGAAGCTCCTTTTATAGCATCCATACCTTCAACAGCGATTTTCCTCGCTTCTTTAATACTATTACCTATTCCAACAGTACAAACAGTTCTGGATTTAAGCGCAAAGATTTCATCATCTCTCAATTCCATAGAACAAGGATAAAGTTTGAAATTTCCATCATAAGTTTGCAATAAATTCATAGCATTAGTTAAATCAACTCTAGTGTCGTCAGTAAATTCTTTTTCTTTTCCGGCGTAAGTTGGTGGAACCTTGTAAATTACTACTGTAGCTTTAGGTTTGAAATTAAGTTTTGTCAGTTTACCATCTATGATATCAAAACAAACATCAACAAAATCATCTTCAAGTATAGGCATTAAATTTTGTGTCTCTGGCATACCACCCCTGCTGTTTATCTCAAAACATTTTATACCATCTCTTGCGACTGTGTATGCCATGTACATTGGTATTCCTCTTAATTCAGGATTAAAATTTTTACCTTTCAACTTCTCAAAAATCTTTTCTGCAATTTTTATTCCTTCATCCCAATCTTTTCTATTCATAAAAGGTAGTATATTGCCTGTATCTTTGTATGATCCCATGCCACCAGTATTTGGACCTCTATCATTCTCGAATGCTCTCTTATTATCTCTAACAGCAGGTGTAGGAGTCAAATGTCTTCCATCTGAAAAGCATTGTAAACTAAATTCTTCTCCGTCGATTTTTTCTTCAATAATTACAGAATCATGCTTGAAGATAGATAGAAAATGATCGAAAAGTTCTTCTCTAGTGCTGAAATGGTCACCCCAAACACCAACTCCTTTACCAACAGCGGGTCTATCTGGTTTTACAGCAACTTCATTATTAAATTCATCTAACCATGACCAAACATCTTTTTTAACATCCTCGATATTTGAATAATCTTTAGGATTAAAAACTTTGAATCTCGGGTTAGCATCAGGATAACATTTTTCTATTAATTCACGTTGCAACACTTTACTTCCTTCCACAGTAAATTTTTTAGTTGGACATATCATTGGTATATTTGTTTCTTTTTCGACTAAGTCTCTTACTCCATCTACTATTGGGCCTTCAGGTCCAACTATTCCAAAGTCTATCTTATCTTTATGTTTCTTAGCAAATTTTGAAATTTCATTTATGTTAAGATCTGGTATAATCGCATGTTCCTTAGCTATTTTTGCATTGAAAGGATTTCTTTGCTTATCTGCTATAAAAAATTCTGGTTTATAATTTTGACTCCTGGAAAATGCATCTATCATCGATACGGCTCTTGCACCGTAACTAACGACTAAAATTCCGACTCTATCCATTGTATCATCAAATATTTTCATCTTCCCAATATCTTATTTTCTTAAGGGAAGTTTGATTTTTCATTTTATCGGCAATTTTTTGTGCAATTTGAGTTGGATATTCTCCGGTAAGACAGGCCATGCACAAGTCACATTTGTTAAAACCAATAGAGTCTATCAATCCGTCTATTTTTTGGTAACATAGATTATTGACGCCTACGATTTTCTCGACATCTGATATTTTATTGTTTGCTGCTATCAGTTCACCGTGCGTCGATATATCAATACCATAAAAACAGGGTGAAATTATTGGAGGACATGTAATCCATAAATCAACTTTTTTAGCTCCGGCTTCTTTTACCATGCTAACTATTTTTTTTGAAGTAGTTCCTCTAACGATGCTGTCATCTACCAATATCACATGTTTATCTTTTAGAACAGATTTTATAGGATGCATCTTCATTTTTACAGCAGTATCTCTCATGTTTTGGTTTGGCATTATGAAAGTTCTGCCTATGTAACGATTTTTTATTAGTCCTTCTGCTACAGGTAAGCCAATTTTTCTTGATATGCCCTCTGCAGCTGCTCTAGATGTATCTGGAACAGGAACCACAACATCAGCGTTGCCGTCATAAATTTCAGCTAATTTTTCCCCAAGTCTAACCCTTACATCGTAAACACATTTGCCATCCACGACACTATCAGGCCTGCTAAAGTACACATATTCAAACATGCAATGTGCAGTATTTTTACAATGAAATATTTCCTTATCCTCTATCTTTCCATTCTTATCCACAATCATCAAATGACCAGGTTTAACGTCTGATTTTAACGGCACTTCATTTACTTCCAGTGCAACACTCTCAGATGCAAATATTTTTTTAGAATCAGTTATTCCATAGCAAAAAGGCCTGAAACCAAATGGATCACGAAATGCTATAAATTTTCCATTATTTAAGAATGAAACAACCGAATATGAACCTTCCAACCTTTCCATCGTGCCTAAAACCGTATCCTCTATATCCTTAGATTTTTTTAACTCTTCACTAAAAACTCTTAGGATTATTTCAGCATCACATGTTGAGATTAAATCTTTCCCCGTATTGTTTAATTCCTTCCTTAGATTTACATAATTAACAAGGTTGCCATTATGGGCCAAAACGATACTGTTTTTACCATCATCTATTTTGAATGGTTGGGCGTCTATGACTCTTGACATTCCTACCGTGCTATATCTAACATGTCCTATTCCTACATTGCCCTTCATCTCTGAAATTTCTTCAACAGGCATAGAATCTCTGACTAAGCCCAAATATTTTTTAATCTGGACTTTCTTATCCTTTAATACAGATATTCCACAGGCTTCTTGACCTCTATGCTGTAATGAAATCAAACCATTGTAAATAAGATTAGAAGTGATGTTTTCATCTTCGCATATAGTGCCAAAAAAGCCACAAGATTCCTTCAACATTTTGAACATATACATAATTAACTTTTAATTATAAATTCTCTTAACGAAATTTTGGAATTATTTTTTTAATTTAGAATAAACACAATAAAACCTTTGAATAACGGTTATAAAACTTAGAATACCAATCAAAATAAAACCATAATAAATAGAATTCATGTATAATGGTTGGAACAAAACTGCCAGCATGAATATCAACATTCTTATATCTCTTGAAGCAATTCCGATATCGCAAGATATGCCTATAATTTCTGCTTTGCTTCGTGCATAAGATACAAGAAGTGACCAAATTAATGCTAAAGTTCCTATAAACATAAGTTGAGATGGATTAGTCAGTATTAAACCATAAAAAATAGCAACTTCTACTATTCTATCCAAGAAAGAATCTATAAATTCACCTTTTTTACTGACTTTTTTTTGCAATCTTGCTAAATCACCATCAGCACAATCTAATACTTCGGATATGAAAAGAACGATTAAACCAACTATATACACCTTATAATAGAATATAACCCCTGATAGTATGCCTAAAATAAAGGATAGGAAAGTTACTTGATTTGGTTTAAGTTTTAATTTGTTTAGAAATCGTGCTGTTGGTCTAGAAAACTTTCTATAAAAATATTTTGTGACAGGATATTTCAAATCCATACATAACTTTTAATATTCTATAAATAAGTTTTAGTCGTTGACAAACATTTTTAAAGCTTAATTATGATATTTTTAAAAATGGCAGAACCTACAGATGAAACAGGTTTTCAATATTTTAGAGCAATAGTAGAAAATGGAGGCATTACTACTATTTTTAATGATATCGGAAAGGAAAATGAAAATATAAAGGTAATCGGTCTTTTGTTAAAATTAACTTCTGTTATGAAATTAGAAGAAGATTATTCTCGTACTCATTCTTACGAAAAAAATATGAGAGTTAACGTATTGACAGAAAGTGTTCTTAACAAATGCTATGATTGGAAATTACAAAGAAGAATTCAAAAAGATACTCGTATTAGTCAATTAAGATATCAGTTAGGTATGCCTATAATCGTGGATGTCATTTCTGGCACAGAAGGTATAACTATAGAAGGAACCGAGATGACAAAACAAGATATTATCAACTATTTGTATGGAAAATATCCACCCAATCCTAATTTTCATATTACATATATCTCAAGTAATTTTCTACCTTCAAGTCAGGTTCCGTTGTCATCTCCCCATGTCCAGGATACAAAACTCTAACGTTTAACTTGCATATTTTCTTTATAGATTCTTTCAAACTTTCTGAATTACCTCCAGGAAAATCTGTTCTTCCTACACCGTCATGAGAAAAAATAGTATCTCCAGAAAACAGACTTTTACTCCTTGATTCGTAAAGACATATGCTTCCAGAAGAATGTCCTGGTGTATGAATCACATCCAAAATGCAATCTCCGAGGTCTATTGTTTCAGTCCCCTTTAATAAAGTATTTGGTTTAAAACCACTAAAATTTTTATACCATTCAATGTCTAATTTTTTTTGTAACATTTGAAAATCAGCTTCATGCATCATTATCTTAGCTTTTGTTAACTCCCTAATCTTAGGAGCATTTTGAGAGTGATCATAATGATAATGCGTTAAAATTATGAATTCTAGTGTTTTCACATCATATTCTTCGAGCTTTTGTAGTACCAAATCAGTATAAGTTCCGGGATCTATTATTGCTGGTTTTTTAGACAATATTAAGTATGCATTTGTCCCTAACTCAGAAGAAATAAAGCTAACAACTTTCATGATTAATATCTGGAGGAATAAGTTTAATTTTTTATACTACTAACAGAATAAAGATGATTATGAGACTAAAAGATAAAGTTGCTATAATAACTGGGGGGTGTTCTGGAATTGGAAGAACTACTGCTATATTATTCGCAGAAGAGGGAGCCAAAGTAGTAATTGCTGATGTAAAAAATGGTGAAAATATAGTAGAATTAATCGGTAAGGATAGGGGAGAAGCTATTTTTGTACAAACAGATGTTTCAAAAGAAGAAGATTGTAAAAAATTAATCGATACTACCATAGAAACTTATGGCAAAATAGACATACTTGTTAACAATGCTGGTATTATTAGATTTTCTAAAGTTCATGAAATGAAAGAAGAAGATTGGAATAATGTTATAAATATCAACTTAAAAGGGATTTTTCTTTGCACCAAAAACGTACTTCCAGATATGATAACTCATGGTAAAGGCACAATAATCAATATAGCATCGGTAGTTGGATTAGTTGGAGCACAAAATATTTCTGCATATTGTGCATCTAAAGGTGGTATAATTGCTTTTACTAGAGCTGTAGCTGCAGAATACGCTCACAATAACATTAGAGTTAATTGCATTTGTCCAGGTCCTATAGATACACCCATGCTCAGAAAAACAACAAAAGATGTAAAAGTATATGAAAATTTAGTTCTTTTAAAAAGAATGGGAAAACCTGAAGATGTGGCCTATGCAGCTTTGTATTTAGCGTCTGATGAATCATCGTATACAACTGGCTCGATAATAACAGTAGATGGTGGTATGACCGCGATTTAAAGCATTTAAATCCTTAATGCTCAATAAATAGAGTGGTTAAAATGGAAGGTGTTAATCGAATCGTCTTGTTCTAGATTTTTATTTAAATTTATCTCTACAATTCTACAAAATTTAAAAATAAACTGGTGTAAACAATGGCAATATTAGAAGATCAGAAGAAATCCGAAGAACAAATTTTAGAATTTTGGAAAAAAAATAATATTCCAGAAAAAACTAGAAAAATAAGAGAAGATGCTAAGAGGTTTTTCTTTTTAGATGGACCTCCATATGCTACGGGGTCTATAACAGTAGGAACAGCTTTTAATAAAGTTTTAAAAGATGCATATATTCGTTTTTTCAGAATGATGGGATTTAACGTTTGGGATCAACCTGGGTATGATACTCATGGATTGCCGATAGAGAATAAAGTAGAGAAAGAGTTAGGTTTTAAAGCAAAATCAGATATTGAAAATTTCGGTATAGAAAATTTTGTGGAAAAATGTAGAAATTTCTCGACTAAATTTATTGATGTCATGAGTAATGAATTCAATAACTTAGGGGTTTGGATGGATTGGAATCATCCTTATTTAACACTTGATAACGATTACATAGAAGGCGCATGGTTCACTTTCAAAAAAGCATTTGAAAAAAAGTTGTTATACAAGGGAATATATCCAGTTCATGTTTGTCCGAGATGTGAGACTGCAGTTGCATACAATGAAATAGAGTACAAAACTGTAGAAGATACATCGATATACGTTAAATTCAAAATAAAAAATAGAAAGAATGAATACTTAGTTATTTGGACCACTACTCCATGGACATTGCCAGCTAATACAGGAGTAATGGTAAAACCTGGTGCTGATTATGCAAGAGTAAAGGTTGATGAAGAAATTCTAATAATTGCAAAAGATTTGATCGAGGATGTTGTAGAAAAAGCAGGAATTGAAAATTATACGATATTAGATACATTTAAGGGCACTAAATTAGCCAATCTAGAATATTTACATCCTTTAGCCGACCTATTCCTATTTCAAAGAGATTTGATGAATGCACATAGGGTTGTCTTATCGGACCAATACGTTACTCTCGAAGATGGGACTGGTTTAGTACATACTGCTCCTGGTCACGGTCAAGAAGACTTTAAAGTTGGTATGGAAACTGGATTACCTGCTATTTCACCTGTTAAATTGAATGGAAAATATGATGAAACATGTGGGAAATTTGCTGGAATGTATGTTAAAGATGCAGATAATTTGATAATTCAAGAGTTAGAAGAACGTGGCTTGTTATTGCATAAAGGAAAAATATCGCATGAATATCCCCATTGTTGGCGTTGTGAATCACCTTTGATATTGATATCCATACCTCAATGGTTCTTCAAAGTCACTAATATTAGGAATAAACTTATGGAAGAAAATACTAAGGTTGATTGGCATCCTACTTGGGCAGGACAGAGATTTCATAACTGGCTGGAAAGTCTAGGAGACTGGCCAATATCAAGACAAAGATATTGGGGAATACCATTGCCTATATGGGTATGCAAGACATGTAAAGAAATAAAAGTAATAGGTTCTAGGGATGAATTACCCGAAGTTCCTAAAGATTTTCATAGACCTTATATAGACAAAATAAAATTGAAATGTCAAAAATGTAAGGGTTTAATGGAGAGAGTTCCTGATGTTTTAGATGTTTGGTTTGACTCAGGAGTATGTTCTTGGGCAAGTTTAGGTTATCCAAAAGATCAAAAGTTATGGAAAGAAATGTGGCCTGCGGATTTAAATCTAGAAGGACCAGATCAGATAAGAGGTTGGTGGAATTCTGAACTAATAACGAGTGTAATTACTTTTGATAAAGTGCCATTCAAGAATATTCTGTTCCATGGATTTGTCTTAGATGCTCATGGAATAAAGATGTCTAAATCTAAGGGAAATGTAGTAACACCGCAAGAAGTGATAGACAATTATGGCCGTGATGTTTTAAGATTCTATCTTTTATCCAATGCACCGTGGGATGATTTCTACTTTAACATGAACGATGTAAAAGATCTTGCTAAACAGTTCAATATTGTCAAAAATACATTTAACTTTGTCAGTACTTATGTGACCGACTATCCTGCTAAACCAGCGAAGTTGAACAAGGAAGATAAGTGGCTATTGTCAAGATTAAATTCTTTGATTGAATCGTACACAGATGATTTCCAGAATTATAATGGATACAAAGCTGTAGAGAAAACAATGGAATTTATTCTTAATGATTTATCAAGATGGTACATTAAATTAATTAGAAATAGAGTTTGGCCTGCATATGAAGGAAGTGATAAAAAAGCAGCCTTTTATACATTGGGTTTTGTTACTGAAAATTTAGTTAAATTACTAGCTCCTATATGTCCTTTTATTGCTGAGGATATTTATCAAAGTGTTTTCAAGAAATTCAAAAAAGGTTTAGAATCTGTACATTTTAGTGATTTACCTAAACCAAATAAAAAAATGATAGAGTGGAAACTTGAGAAAGAAATGGAGGTTGTAAAAGCTATCGTTGAAGCATCATTAGCAGCTAGGCAAAAGGCGAATTTAAAGTTAAGATGGCCTACAAAATCTGTTTTAGTCATGACGAAAAACAAGCAAATTAAAGAGACAGTTGAAGATTTAAAAGATATTTTGATAGATTCATGTAATACTATGGGAATAAAAGTAATTTCTGAAGTTCCTAAAGGCAATTTTGTAGAATCGGAATTCGAAGGAAATAAGGTCTTTTTGGATTTAACAGAAGATGAAGCTCTAAAGAATGAAAGATTGTATAGAGAGTTGACTAGAAAAATTCAAGAAATGCGAAAGAGAAGTAAATTAATTGTAGAAGATAAAATTGTCCTGACTCTAAAATCTGATGCTGAGACAGAAAAAATATTGAATAATTTTATTGAACCTTTGAAAAGAGATGTTGGATGTAAAAAAGTTGAAGTAGGCAAATTAGAAGGAGAATTTAAAGATGAAATAATTTTTGACAGTAGAAACATTAAGATAAGTTTCAAAAAAAATTAAATTTTCCTTGGGTCGATCCAATCTTGTCCATGACAAACATATTCTTTCATTTTATAAAGACTTGTCTCACTATTACCAACCTTCAGAAAAACTTCATCATGACATTTGAAGTAACAACCAGGTTCTTTTAATTCTTCGCAAATTGCTCTAGTTTCTATTGAAAAATCAGCAACTGCTGCAGCTTCAGGTTTATTAGTATCATTTGTTGTTCCGGATAATAACAATGCTATCAAGAATGATAGAAGTATTACTGCTAAGATTGCAAAAATAATTTTCCTCATTTTAAACAATTAAAGATAATTTACTAGCCTTAAATAACTTTTGAGGAATAGCAAAATATTAAGTAAATAGAAAACAAATACACTTAATATGTTGATTAAACAAGCAATGACCAAGAAGGTAATAGCTACTAAATTGGGTACTCCTATAAGAGACGTAGCTAGGACAATGACAAAATATAGGGTTGGCAGTGTTGTCGTAGTAGATGGTGATAAAATAGTCGGAATAGTAACAGAATTGGATATAATATGGAAAGTAGTTGCTTCTGACTTAAATCCTAGTATGACAAAAGTTGATGATATAATGACAAAAAAGGTTGTAACAATCGAAGCCAATAAAAGCCTGGAAGATGCCACTGCTTTGATGGTTGAAAACAAGATTAAAAAACTGCCTGTCGTCGATAAAGGCAAATTAGTCGGGATAATAACAGCTACAGATTTGATATCCGTTCAACCAAAAATGATAGAAGACTTAGCTAAATTACTCCTTTTCGAAGAAAAGAAAGAAATCGCCGGATAATTATGGTGATTATCAACTCTACTGAGTTCGGTTCTATTGTTATAGACGGAAAAACCTACCCGAATGACGTCATAATTACATGGAATGGCGAAATAAAGGAAATAATAACTGCTGAAAGACATTTATTTGGAATGAAAGAATTCAATGAAATAGAAAAAAAAGTACCAGAAATGATAATAATTGGCACTGGTGAAGGTAAATTCATGAAAGTTTCTGATGAAGTTAAATCAACATGTTTACAAAAAAGAATTGATTTAATAGAAATTATTTCTAAGGATGCTATAGTAAAATTTAATGAAAATATAAATAATGGCAAAAAAGTTGTAGCTTTTATACATGTAACTTGCTAGTTTCTTCATTTCCATTTAAATTTACATTAAGTTCGTATTTTTTCAACACCTTATATGCCTTGGCAACTAACCTTCCGATGTCAGTAAGTACTACTTTTTGTCTTTTTTTGCTAACTCTCGAAATGTTAACATATTGATCTCTTTTAAGTTCTCTGAGGCAATAGCTCATTTTAACGATTGCACTGTTTTTGCTCTTTATTGGACTACCTAATTTTATCATGTCTAATTTCTCAACAAAATATCTCAAACTTCCAGTCATGGATTGATGATTATCGAGTAAATATTCTAGTACTTTTAAACCAGTTCTACCTGGAATAGTCACGGGAAAACGGAATAATTCTATCTCTTTAAGGAATCCTTTTGAAATTAATTTCTCGCCTTCTGGTAAATATTGCGCAGGTCTAATGTAATAGGCTTTTGAGTTAGTGATAGAGGCTGCAATCCATGCAGCAAAGGATGTTAATCTTGGACCAGAAATGACATGTGCTATGACTTCGTTTCCCTCTTTTTTCTCTTTAACCATTATTTCAAAGATAGTTAAGAAGCTCTCCTCGAAATTTTCATATGATACGTTCATATACTTTTTTTCAGCTAAAGTTACCAAAGAACTTAATTCTTTTTTTATTTCACCCATTAACTTTGCATATTTTTGCTCTTCTTTACTGTTGTTCTTATACTCTAAGAAATAGACTCTGAATGGTGGAAATTTTTTAAGTAAATAAATGTTTCTGTCCTTTTCTAAACCTATGGGTATTATATGAATAAACTTGCTCATCATTATTAATGATAGTCTTCAATTATTTAAATATGTCGTTATTTATTAATGACTGAATTTTATGCCTTTTCGAGGTTATAGATAATTCTAGATAAAGAGGTGATTATATTGGCTATGATTGGTGTTGAAGAACTTAGGAAATTGTGGTTATCCCATGGTTATGGACAACGTGAATTTGAACATGCATGTAAAATATACAATCCGAATGATTCGAGGAATTATACGTGTTTAACATGTATGTGGTGGCCTCTTTTTGAAAACTTGTACAGAGATAGTATGCCTTTTAGAAAATCAATAATACCCGAATTCATAGACTCGGAATAAAATTTGGAGTTGATTGGGTAAACCATCAAATTTTGAAATAAATAGATTTTCATTGATACCTAAAACTTTTGTTGTTTTTTTATCAATTTAAGGTTTTCAATGATAGTAATTAAGTTAAATTAATCCTTGATAATATTCAATTGAGGTAATATGAAATGTCTCAAAATACTGCAAAAAATCCAGGACAAAAACCAATAAATCTATTCAATATTGGTAGAGATTTCTTGGATTATTGTGTCAAACAGGGATGGTTGAACCGAGAAGGTAAAGGACAAAATGTTAAATATTATGTTACTTTAAGCGGTGAAGAAGAAATTATAAAAATTGGCATTAAAATTTAGAATTGACGGATTATTTACAATTAATCAAAACAATAGATTTTTGTTCTTGTAAAATAAATAATAGGTAATGGAAGAAGATAAATTTTGGAATGAAAGACTGTCGAAATCAACAACTTTAAAATGTCCTAAATGTGGTGCAGATTTGAGAGAAAGCAGTGGGTCATGGATAACTCGAAGCTTTTACCTTTGTCGTAAATGTGGTTATTCTGAAAAAGTAATGAAATAAAGGATAAATTAAAAAAATGGTTGTATATTTCTATATAATCCGATAGATTTTTCTTCTAGTTCATATATATTTTTAGTATGAATAAGAAGAAAATCATGATTATAATTATTTTAGTGATTTTAGCTATTCTATTTTCACCATTTAGCATAGAAGTTATGAGTGGGAGTCGTCCTTATACAAGCGAATCGTGCAATAGTCTTTCAGATTGTACCAAAGGGGTTTCGGGACTTAAACCAACAGATTGCACAGCCTATAATAGCCAGAAAGTTTGCTGGTATGGCGGAGTTGGTCAATGTCCTACAATTTATCTTATATTTCCTGAACCATCATTTTGTAGTTGGTATTGAATAACCAGAATATTACATGTTTCTGGGAAGAAAAAAGGCGACATACTTCTATTTGCCATTAGTACATGTGGATGGTGCAGATTAACAAGAGAGTTACTCGATGAACTTGGTGTAGATTATAAATACGTATATGTTGACCTTTTGGAAAGCGAAGCAAAAAAAGAGGCAAATAAAGAGGTTAGTCGATGGAATTCAGAACAATCAAATAGAAAGAGTTAAATCCTCACAAATCACCTTACTGTTAGGAAAAATAACAGTATTAACAATCATGATATAAAAACAGGAGGAATACAAAATGGTAGCAAAAAAAACAGAAGAAGTAAAAGAAGTTAAGGAAAAAAAAACAGAAGAAGTAAAAGAAGTTAAGGAAAAAAAAACAGAAGAAGTAAAAGAAGTTAAGGAAACAAAAAGGATGGACGACAATGTTGTATATGTAGGACAAAAACCAACGATGTCTTACGTTTTAGCAGTAATAACCCAATTTAGTGGGGGATTAAATGAAGTCCATTTGAAAGCTAGAGGAAGATCTATTTCAAGAGCTGTTGACGTTGCAGAAATAGTTAGAAATCGCTTCCTTGAGAATGCTAAAATACAGAATATTGAAATAGGCACTGAGGAAAGAGAGGTTGAAGAGGGGAACAAAATCAACGTTTCCACTATTGATATAAAATTGGTCAAATAAACCTCTTCTTTTTCTTTTCTTTTTTAGTATAACCATATGATTTAGAGAAAGCTTTTTAAAAGAATAAAAACAATTGATTTTTGATAATCTTGAGTTTCTTGGAAAGAGTATTTGGGAAGAAAGAAGAAACAACAAAGCAAGTTTTTAGCATCGAAAATGCAGAAAATTTTCTATCAACGAACTTCGATGAAAGGTTTCAAATCTTCAAGGAAGATGCGGGCAAAATATATGAGGAGATGCAACCTGTCGTGATCAACATGCAGAAAAGTCTGAAGGACCTTGTAATGGTTGATTTCAAGGAAAAGGTAGATTCTGTACTATTTCAAAACGTCATCGCTCACAGAAAAAGCTTTGTCCAGAAGATGGAAATTATGATAGAAAAGATAAAAAAACCGATACAATCGGACCTTGATTCGATTCTAGAATTCAGTAACTCTATCTCTTCAGCTATTTCTGAAACTGACATTAATACTGTAAAAGACTATCAATTCTTGAATATATTGTTTGAGAAGGAAGCTCAAAAAACTTTCAAAAATTTTAAGATTCTTAGCAAGATATCGAATAATTTTGAAAATCTTATAAACAGCAATAAAGAGAACATGTTTTCTATTAGAAATGCTCAGAGCGAGTTACAATCTATAAAGGAGGAAACGAAAAACCTCAATCAAATTGAAGGATGTCTAAAAAGTTTAAATATCAAGTTTTCTAATCTCAAGTTCAAGGATGATAATTTAAAAGAAGACCTGGAGAAATTCAAGAATGGCAAAGATTGGCTTCATTTTAACGAGCTTTTAGAGAAAAAGAAAATCACGGAAGAAAAACTATATAGCTTGAAGTCACAAATACTCCAAGATCTATCCTGGATCAATAAACCATTAAAAAAGTTCGAAAACTTGGTAGATAGGGGAATTGTAAAAATTGAAGATGAAAAAATTCTGAAAAAATATGTCGATTCTACTCTTGATATGCTGATTGAAGAAAAAAATCCCGAAACGATAAGATCAATCTTGGAAATGGTTCAAAAGAATATCTCTGAAGGAAAAATCATGTTGAAAGATAAGGAAAAAATCATGGTTGAAATAAAGCGCATACTAGATAATAATTTATTTGAAAATTTTCTGAAAGAATATCTATTGCTAACGGAGGAGTTAGAAAAACTCGGAGAAGATATAAATGCACATGAGGCTTCGAGCATAAAAAATAAGATGGAAAACCAAATAGAAGATGTAGAAAGGGATGTTGAGACGACAAAACTGGAGATGGAAAAAGTTAAAAAACAGACAGAAAAAATGAAAAACTCTATCAAAGAAAGAAAAATTACCTTGGAGAAAACACTGACTCTTTTGGCTAAGAGAGAAATCAGCATAAATGTTTAGATTTCCTGCAAAAGACGTGAATTGGGTCTTTTATATAATATCCGTCTTCAATTTCAGTTTTGCCATATCTTGGATCAAAATGTATTACTTTGTTATTAAGTATTACATCACAAAAAATATGTCCACTCTGCCATTGTTTCTGATTAATAGTAAAAGTTAAGAATGTTATCTTTTTAGCCTTAATAGAACGCCGAGGTAGAGTTCTACAATTCTAGAGAACTTTTTAGGGATTTTTAATGAACAAAAAATCTATTGATTATAATGCATATTGAAAGTTATTAATCTCCAAAATCGATAAAATAATTATGGAAAAAATAAGCGCAAGTATGTGGTTTTTAAGAATTTTAATTATTATAAGAGTTACAGTTGCTTTGGTCTTCCTTTTTATCGATTTAAAACGTGGGATTTTTATTATTGTTGAAAATAGTTTCTATTTTATTTTATATTTCATAACTCTGATAGGTTTATTTAAAAAATACAATTGGGCTTTTCTTTTGATAATTGGAATAACTATACTAGATTATATCATTACCATTATTGAAATTTCATCTTGGGAATTTCCATTAGAAGGAATATTAAATCCTGCATTTTATTTTGGAATTTTGATAATAATTATGGCTATTTATGAATACAAGAAATCTAAAAAAGTTGTTCAGAACAAAGATATCTCTAATTCAAGTAGTCAATAATTAATAATTGCACTACTGGATAATGACTTTGGCAAGTGAAAATTTTCGACTGTGTCTCCAGTAATTTTGGCTAACGGGTATTTTTATACGACGTTCCTTTTAATGACTGAAAGGAGTATAAAAGGAATGTGTTTTCGTAGAAAACCGAGCATCAGCGAAGCGGATAAAAATTGTTGTACGCCTCCCTATCTAAGAACAAATAGAATATGAACGGAACGAAGTGGAGGTTTGAAGTGCGAGCTGGGTTTTTATAAAGTTTGTATAGATTTTACTCCTCTTAATAGAATAGGTTCATCAATCATTGGAATATTAATTTCTAGATTTTTTCCTTCAGGTGGCAACTTCATGCCTCTCATTTGAGTGTATAATTCTGGGCAAAGCCTCAAAATACCATTTTTGTAACTAAGTAAATTTTCTCCATCTATTTTAAGTTCAGATGATTCAGCATATCTATCACCTGAAGAGTGTTTAGGACCAACTACTTCTCTATCTGTATCTCGAGATTCTAAATGGAAATCCATTATTTTTCCTGGGTCTACTCCGCACGCTTTCATATAATCTTTTAAAGCTCTTGCAGCTACTCTACCTTCACCTTCAACATTTATTGCTGCAATAGTTGTTTGTAATTTATCATAATTATGGAAGACTCGAGGAACCTTACCTAAAAGTTCCAATACTCTGTTTTCATCTTCTGGAGATATTTTTGCATCAAATGAGTATTTAGCGAGAATTTTATACGCCTCTATAACTTCTGGTATAACTGGTTCTCCACTTGGTCCAGGTATGTGAGTTTCTCCTGCAGGCATAATATCACAAAGTATATAGAGAAATTTAAGGATTTAACCCTTTTCATATAGAACAAAAATCTATCTAATCCTTAATTAAAAGTAAGACTTAAATGATTAAGTCTTTTAACATATTTCGTGTTAAACCTAAAAAAAATCAATCCTGAATTCGAGAGAGCACTCAAGAATGAGGGCTTAAGACAAGAGTTTATCGATTCAATAGATTTGGGGGACACTTCTCGTTACATTGAAACAGTAGTTTATGATCCTGATTATGCCGAGTATTTTAAAAGAACTAGAGATTGGAGTCTTATAGGATATTTCATGATTACATTAACAGGCTTTTCTCTTGAAGACAGCCGAGGGAAAAAATCGACCACGTACGTATCAGGGCGTACATTCAGCGATTTTAGAATATCTAATGGGGTAGGTTTCTACACATCACTTGTCGATCATGAAGGCCAACATGCAAAAGATTATTTTGAGGGTATTGAAGTTGAGAATATTCCTGTCGCCACTAGTGAAGATCCAAGATTTATGTGGGCATTACTCGAATCAAGAGCTTATGGACATGAATTACATATAATAAAAAAAGAGAGAAGAGAAGTTTCTGTTGCTTATTTAGAATTTACGAAAGATCAATATGGGTGGTATACACTTATGGGTGTTAAATCTTATGCCAGGAACAATACGGAAAAACAGATAGCAGAAATAATGTTAAAAGAATACAGAGAACTATTAAATAAGTGAATAAGTCTATCATATTCAGGCTAATAAAACAAAAATCTTTCTATAACCCATTCTTGAAAATGATAGTCTGTTTATTTTTCCTTTTCAACAATCTGTTAAGGTTCTTAAGTGAAACTAATGGTATTTGTCAATTATTTATATCCCTATTAAATTCGCCTATACCATCACGCCGAGGTAGGGATTTGAACCCTAAAGCCCTTACGGGCACCAGATTTCCTTCGGTTCACCTCCTTGTCCATCACTAATCAGGGTCAAGCCATCTTCCACATCGGAACCATACGACTCAAGTCTGGCGCATTACCAAGTTCTGCCACCTCGGCTTGGTGTTTTATTACGTTTGTATATATCTATAAAAATTTAACAAAAAGAAGTTTTTCTTTTAAACTAAGAAATTGATGATTTTAAAGATAATAAAACCTAAAACTGCTGCTGAAGGCATAGATAAAACCCAAGCTGTGACAATTTTTCTAGTCATTCCCCATTTAACAGATTTAACCCTATGAGCCATTCCAACTCCAATTATAGCACCGCTGGCAACGTGAGTAGAACTTACAGGCATTCCAAAAAGTGCGGCAGAACCTAATACAACCGAACTCCCAATTTCAGCGCCAAATCCTTGATAAGGTCTCAGGTGTGTTATTTTGGTTGCCATCGTTTTTACTATTTTCCAACCCCCTAAAAATGTTCCTAAAGAAAGTGTAACATAAGATGCGAGCATAACCCAAAGGGGTATTTCAAATTTTGTTAAATAACCGTAATAAACTAATAGAATCGTCATTATTCCCATCATTTTTTGTGCATCTTCCGTCCCATCAGTTATAGAGAAAAATAGTGACGATACAACTTGTAATCTCTTAAAATATTTATTAGCTCTACTGGCATGAACATTTCTGAATAATCTGATTATAAAAAATGTGATAAACAATGTGATTGAGATAGCAATGAATGGTGTCGTAATCATTGGTAGTATAACTTTATTTAAAATTCCTTGAAATTGTACTACTTCTGTCCCTTTTGCTGCTATACCTGCACCTACCAGACCACCAATTAATACGTGTGTTTCTGATATCGGCAAAGAATAAATCCAAGAAGAAAAAAAATCAAAAATTAAACCACCCAATAATGCAGCGACAATAACTTCTCCAGAAGCTGCATTCTGAGATATTATACCAGTTCCGATAGTAAAGGCAACTGCCGATCCGAACATCATTCCTATTAGATTGCCGATGGTGGATAGGATTACTGCGTATATTGGTTTTAAGGTTCTTGTGGCAACTATTGTCGATATCGCATAAGCTGCGTCAGTAAACCCCGTCCAGAATGAGAAAAATAAGGCAAATATTATAGCAATAATTAATATTAATGGAAACATTTAATCAGGCGTTTTTCATTACTATATCTTGGATTACTAAACAAACATCCTCAATTTTATCCGTAACGATTTCTAGAAGCTCATATACATCTTTCATTATCATGATTTTAACTGCATCTTTTTCTCTGAATAATTTTGCTATGGCATTATCACATAAATCATCTGCCTGATTTTCCAACCTATGTACTTCTTTGAATTTTTCCTCTATTTCTTTTTGTTTTATTTTTCTGATGTGTTTTAATGCTATATTGACTTCTTCAACCATTTTGACAATTATATCTGAAAATTCTTTGATTACACCATCAGGATTTTTTATTTTAAAGAGATAGATTTTACCCGCAACTGCATCTATGTGGTCTAAAACATCGTCACAAAGGGAAGCTAATTTTGATATATCTTCCTGGTCTATTGGGGTAATAAAAGTTTTATTCAGTTTGTGAAAAATCTCGTGTACAATCTCATCCCCTTCGTGTTCGATTATTCTCATTCTTTTTATCTTTATATCAAAGCTGTTATACTCATTTATCATTTTTTGAAAAAGTTTTGCTGCGTCTAGAACAAGTTCAGACTGATCTTCTAAAAGATTAAAGAAAACTTTATCTTGAGGAATAATCCATTCTTTAAATCCCATAATATTTTTGGGGGATATATAGATATATTTTTAATTCATAATTTATAATTTCAAGTCATGTTTAAAATTATTTTTTTCAGCCTTTTCCAGAGACCAAGCATCATCTATCAACATATCAGGAACATCCTCATCCAATACAGGATAAGCCAATTTACAATTCTCACATACTATAAACATATCTCTCTCTTTAACACCCCCCTTACACTTAGGACATGCCAATATTTCCATTAAATCTTTTGGCACAGACATGAATAGTTTATAACGTAAAAATTTAAAAACTTGATTTTATTCGATATATTCTGCAAAAACAGCAACTGAAATTACAGTTGTCCACAAACCATCCTTATTACCTTCATTGGATTGACAAATATGTGTTGTTCTGAATATATGACCACTTGCTTTGTAAATTTGTTTTCTCTCATCCCATGCTATATTCGGATCAAACTTTATACCCAAGGTTGTTGCTAGCATAGTAGCTGCTAAATCTTCTGCATATTCGCCAGATTTTTCAGCTTTTTCACCGAATGAGTGGTGTTCTGATAAATATCCATAATTGTTATTATTTTTGGGCATTGCAACTCCTATTGCAGCAGAAATTAAACGATTTGGTTCATTGGTTTCATTTCTTGCAAGTACACAGAAAGTTATTTGCCCTGCACTTAAAAGTTTCAAACCTTCTTCTCTCGGTATTATTTTACAGCTAGGTGGAAGTATGCTAGAAACTGAAACAAGATTGCATTTTTCTATTCCTGCATCTCTTAATGCAAGCTCGAAGGAAGCGAGTTTGTCTTTGTGAATACCTACGCCTTTTGTCAAAAACATCTTTGTTGGAATTTTCATAATCTTCTTCTTTTGTGATTCTCTATTTAAATAATTGTTTTTTTTCAATATAAAATTATTCCTTGGCAACGATCAAAGTTGTGATGTAATCTGAAAGTTCTATTTTTTGAGTACTTTTTGGGTATGGATCTACTCTAATTAATCTTACAGAATATCCGTCAAATATTTCACTAGTCAAATCTTCATTTCCTGGACTAATTATTAACATGAAATCACCAAGATTTTTGTTATTTTTAATTATATTAGCTAAAATAGCAACTTCTCCGGCTCTAACACAAACAACATCAGAAGGGCATCTGGAATCTTGAATCACATCCAAAAATTTAATTTTAATATTTTCAGATTGTATGTATGCTACTTGATTAACCTTAAGTTGAAATTGACTGTCTAATTTTACTGGAATCCCATTTAATTTATTCAATATAAAAAAATTAACGCTAGCTATGATTAATGCAATTACGATCAAACTTATATAAAGCAATTTTTTATTTTTCATTAAAATTAATTTAACAATTACTCAAAGTTATGACTTTATACTTTTGTGCGTCTATCCCTAATTCACCTGGGTTACAATATCCACTATAATCTTCTCCTATCACCCAAAAATTATAATTCCCATTACTTATACTTCCTGCTACAGGTATCTTGACACTACAAGACATTCTATAGGAATTTGTTCCCGAATCAGCAACATATGATTTACAACTACCAAGATAGTATAAGTATGTAGATGGTACGCTAGTTACAGTTTCCAAAAATAATCCCCAATGATTGTCATTGAAATTGTGTCTACCTATCCAATATACGGTTATCGTCACTGTATCACCACACTTAGCAGTATTTGGGATTGAAAGTGATTCTATGAAATCAATACTCTTGTAAGTCGTTGAACAATAATGAGATGTTGAACTTGAACAAATAATATCAACATAAGTAGAAATTGTTGTACTTATTGTAGGCGATGTTGTAGCTACTGTTGTTGTAGCAACAGTTGTCGAACCAACAGTTGAAGTAGTTGTACCAATCTGACAATTATTTAGAATTATACTTGTAGATTTCTGTGCATCTATTCCTGATTCACTTGGATTACAATATCCACTATAATCTTCTCCTGTAACTGTGAATGTATGGACACCATTATTGACTGTGCCAACAACAGGCATCTTGACACTACAAGACATTCTATAGGAATTTGTGCCTGAATCACTTCTCAGAGATTTGCACGAATCAATGAAATTAGAATCTATGAAGAATCCCCAATGATTATCGTTATAATTGTGCATTCCTGACCATTCTATAGTCACAGGTATCGTATTACCACAGTTGGCTGTGGATGCAATCATAATTGAATCTATGGAACTAACACTCTTGTAAGTAGTTGAACACCAGTGCGATGTTGAACCTGAACATGTTAATTCAACTCTAGATGGTATAGTTGTCGTTATCAATGTTGTAGTTGTGATTGTCGAAGTTGTCGTAACAATAGTAGTTGATGAAGTAGTTGAAGTGGATGTTGATGTCACTCTCGACGTAGTTGAAGTGGTGGTGGAAGTAATTGTCGTAGTTGTTGTAACTAATCCATATTCATTTCTTATTTCATCTACAGATAATGCCTTATTCCAAATCTTAACTTCATCTATTGTTCCATTAAACTGTCTATTTTTAGAAGGATTGTTCCCTATTAAAACATTATTTTTAGTCACATTCATAGTTCCAGTTTGAATTCTGGTACTTACAAGTTGCCCATTTACATAAATTTTAACTGTAGTACCATTCCAAGTTCCCACAACATTATACCATTGATAAAGAGAAATACTGTTATTGGTAGAGGCTGTACATTCTTCACTACTACCACTTTTAGTGTTTAGACAAAGCATTGCACGCTTACCATCTCTATCAAGTTCAAGTGCATATGGTTCGGAATATATTCCAGATTCTTTTGATACTATTCTTGGGAATATAGAAGACCAAGATACTGGATATACCCATGCTCCTATTGTTATTGCATTTGTTAAATCCAAACTATTACTATCACTTATATTGACATAATCATTTACACCATCAAATCTTAGAGCTGAATTTGATACTCCATTCATCCAAGTAGCACCTGAAATAATACCATTATTGTTATAGCTAGAACTGTCGAATGCAGTTGTACCAAAATTCTCATCAAACTTCCAATAAGCAACTGCACCGAGAGGAATTGTAGTTGTAGGGAGGGGTTTTATTGTAGTTGTTGTAGTAGATGGTGTTAGTTTCATGGATGCGAACCATCTTGTCCAAACATCACTTGTAGGATTTAAAAATGTTAATATGCCTAACGCTGTGGATTGAGCATCAGCATTTGTGCTGCCAAAATATGGGTAGAAAAAGCCATAAGTTTTACCATCAACAGTAGTAGTGTTATAGCAGCTTCTAACATATTCAGTTCCTCTAGCAATAGCAGAATCTATTAGAGATTTATCAACAGTAGTTTGATCTCTTAGCATGCCTAACATAAAAATATTAAAAACTGTTTCTCGTAGATTCCATTTAGAACCACTCCATGACCAGTTTCCATCTGGTCCTTGCTCATTTAAAGTAGCATAAACTACTTCATCTATTCTTGGTACAGATAGATTTAACGCATAGAGATTCATGACCAGATGAGTTCTTTGATGACTATCATAGGCCCATGAATCAAATTCTTTAATCGTCTTATTCAAAAACTCTGGTGTCCAAGGCGGTGCTTCATGTTTATAAACAACATAGCTTGTAACATATCCCCATAACCCACCCCAAGTTCCTCCATCCCACTCTTCAACATCTGCCTTAACCTCTTCCCAGGTGTTTATCCTAGAGAAAAAAATATCTAAAGACTTTGCTGGTTTAACGCCCGATCTATTATAGACCATTAAGAGTTGTGCTGTATTAGGAACATAGTGATTTGTTTTCTCGAACCAACAACCTGAGTCATTTTGTTTGCTATTAAAAAGTTGTATCGCTTCATCCCTATTTGGTATGGTTACACCAAGCATATCGTAGCCATCGATAATCCACTGTAATCCACCTATATTACCAGTTCCAAGGTAGGAATTATATCTGTCATTCAGATAATTAAGAATGTGTTCTCTGTTAAATTCTTCTGGGATAGTAGTTGTCGTCGAAGTTATTGGAATACCCCAATTAAGTAGAATTGAATTAGTAGCTCCAGTTATGGTTATATTTTTACTATCAGCATAATATATCCACCCACTTCCTTCTAACTTTTTAACGCCATCTATGTAAACCTCGTTTGGCCTGCCTTTATCTTTCAAGTCTCGAATGACTGTAGAAGAAGTTGTAATCCCATTCGTGTTCAATGATATAGTAAGTGTGTTATCTGCTAAATTAGTGTTTGTGATAAAACTGTTTGAGGTATAGATGAAATTACCATCATGATCGTAATGTTTCAAATGACCTATAGATAATGATGGATAGAATTCAAGACCCCACAGAGATTTCCTAGACCCTGAAGCAAAACTTTCTATTATTACTGAAGATGTGTTATAATATTTACTCGAATACTCTACTGCCATGCTAGTAATTCCAGCTGGACCTATCCAACTTACGTCACCGATCCAAACTTTTACCCCACTTTCGTTATAATAGCCCCAATGTTTTAGAGATTTGAAATCATTTCTTGTAAACTGTTTGAGTGAATAATCAGTATATTTTTTAAAAGTTAGTTCTTGATAAGCACCATAAATTAGATGCGATGGGTACTTTGATCCACCTTCATGGAAATTGAAATATATTACAGGCTTGTAAGTGTCGAATAAATTTCTAATAGCCCAAGCTTCTGGTTCAGTTGTAGCGCCACCTGGAGGAAATTGACGGTTCAAATCTTTATTGTGAGCATTCGTACGATTATTTGCAACAAACCCATCTGGATTTACAACGGGTACTATAATAATTTTATATTCGTTAAGTTTCGTTTGCCAAGAAGGGTCAGAATGATAATAATCGATTAATAATTCAGCTACCCTCAAAGCTGAGAATGCTCCCGTTTTTTCATTCCCATGTATACATCCATCGATTATAGCATATTGATTGCCTTTACCTATGAATATTGCGTTTATATCTCTTCCTTGAACACTTTTTCCTATCACCATCTTTGAAGCAATATCACTATTTTCATTGACTAGAGAGGTGATAAATTTATTTACAGTATTTAGATCCCACCATTTAGTTCCATTCGTCATCAATCTTGCATACTTTCCAACAGGAAAATCTTTAACCATTCTTACTGCAGGGAAAATATGCCAAATTCCAGGCCATTCAGTTTCATTCGTAGTCGCATTAATATCTAAAACATAAAACCCGCTATTTTCTGTTAATCCTTTCATATGAAAAATGGCAGTATGAGTCTTTCTGTATTCTGCTATTTTTACTATATTTGGATTGCCTGCAAATGCACTAGATAAAAAAACCCAGAGTGTAGAATCTGTACGTCGAAATTCTGCTTCATCGTTGGCACGAAAATTACCCCAGTCCATCGTATAATTGACTACAGAAGTCCAAATTTTAACATAAGAACTGCTATACGACGGATAATAGTATTTGGCAAAGTCATATCCATGCGAGATGACGATATGATTGTTTGCAAAGTTTACGACAGCTGCTGGGTTAGCTATAGGGCCATTAGCATCGACAAAGGAAATTATAGCATCAACATCATTAAATACAGTACCATCTGTTACTTGTGATGGCAAGAGTTTTTTGTAACTTATACCTTGCCTGTAAAACATTTCATAAATATTCAGTATCTGGGAATTCTTTGTGACATCACCGATAACAGCAAAATTGTATGTAGCTGCAAAAATTGGTTCAGAGGCATAAAAAAAGACAAAAATGAACATAAATAGAAATAAAAATGATTTTTTCATTCTGGTCCCCAACATCTACCTTCTACGCATTCATCCCCTTCTGGGCAATCACTAGTCATTTGACATGAGGTAAATTGTGGTTGAGTAGTTTCTGGATTAGAAGCTTGGCAAGATCCATTCTCACAATCGTAACCATATGGACAATCGTCATTATTTTGACAGTTAATGTTTTCTAAATTTTCTGATGTTTTAGTTATACATCTCCTATTTTCACATATATAGAATTTGCCTACATTATCGATTGAAAATTCATTAGGTTCACAATCTTTGTTTATTTTACATTCTTCTTTTTTAATGTTTGCTGTAATCAAATACACAGAAATAGCCATTATCGAAAATAAAAATACTGCAATAAAGTGTTCCTTTTTTAACATAATAAATATAGTATTTTTTCCAGATAATAAATATAATTTCGCTGATTTTTCTTGTTTAAAAACTATAAATTATCCATAAATGCTATCTAAAATTTCTTCTTGTGTTAATGCCCTGTTAAGTATATGGACCTCATCTATAATGCCAGCAAATTGTCTGGTTCTAGGACGATTGTTACCTATCAAAACATGATAATTTGTTATAAACAAAGTTCCGGTTAGGGGTACACTGTTTTTGAGCTCTCCATTTACATAAATTTTAACTACAGTTCCATTCCAAGTTCCTACAACATGAGACCATTTATTGGATTCAATACTGTTAGTAGGTGCATTCGTACATACTTCATTAGGATAAGTAATCGTAGTATTCAAACAAAAACTAACAGTTCTACTTGAATTAACTAGTTCAAGAGCATATGGTCTTGCAGTGATTGAATATTCTTTTGATACTATTCTTGGAGAAGGAGAAGGCCAAGGCCAAGATGCAGGATAAACCCAAGCCTCTATAGTGATCGCATCCGTTATATCTAGACTACTGCTATCAGTAATGTTAACATAATCATCGATTCCATCAAAATCCAGAGCGAGACCAAATCTTCCATTCACTAAATCTGTTGCCGGATTCATGTTAGTTAAAAGCCCGTCATTGTGATACCCACTTTCATCCAGTACATAGTTACTAGCATTAACAGAATTAAAATGAGAGAGGTCAACAGTTTCACTAATAACATTCGATTCATGGGGGATCATACTGGTTGTATAGCTCAATGAATTACTTGGTCCAACTATCAATATCCTGGCCGATATTAACTCGGTACTGAAATTAATAGGAACAAATTTTAGAATTTTAATTTCCGAAGGTCCTATTGTTTGTGGATTAGCGATTTCAGCATCTTCGCCATTTACTAAAATTCTAATAGAATTTGCATTTATAGGACCTGTTCCAGAATTCTGAATAGTTACCATATATCCCTCTGCATAAATGAGACCAATAGTTCCAGATGTGTAACCACTTAAGGTACCGCTAAAAAACAAGTAAGCTGTACCTGTTAAAGAAATAGTTATGACCACTAGGATTATAGTTGCTATTATTGTAGAGATACCTTTCATAAAAGTAATTTTCAACTTATGAATATTAAATCATTTTTCAAGATATGAATTATAAAGTATTTTTGGAGATAATATAAAACGACTTATTTATAGATGCTAGTAAATATTTCTAATTCATGAAATTCAAAGAAATTTTCGCAGGTTCTTTACTTTTTGGAGAATTGCCTGAAGGATGTAAGTACTGTGTGGAAGGATCGAAACTTGTTCTTTTCGTAACTGGTTTGTGTAAAAAAAATTGTTGGTATTGTACTATCTCAAAAAAAAGATGGCAAAATGATGTAGTACTAGCCAATGAAATAGAAGTTAAAAAAGATTCAGAGATATTAAAAGAAGCTAAATTGATAGATGCTAGAGGTGCTGGAATCACCGGTGGAGAACCACTTGTTGTTTTCGATAAAACTCTTCATTATATAGATTTGTTGAAATCCGAATTTGGCCAAGATTTTCATATTCATATGTATACTGCTTACCCTATCGAGAAAGGAAGGATGAAAAAATTGTATGAGCATGGATTGGATGAAATAAGATTTCATTTTTTTGATGAAAATTGGGATGTTATAAAAAATGCATTAGAGCTTGATTGGGATGTTGGTATAGAAATACCTGTTCTGCCTGAATATGAAGAGAGAATAAAAAAACTTTTATTGAAGGCAGACGAACTTGGAGTAAAATTTGTCAACCTTAATGAATTAGAATTCTCTGAAAGAAATGAAACAATTTTATTAGGTAAAAATTATGAAATAAGGGATAATGCACCAACTGCAGTTAAAGGATCAGAGGATGTTGCAAAAAGATTATTGGAATTTTCTGAAAAGAATTTGAAAAAGACAAGTGTTCATTACTGTTCTGCTATGACTAAAAATGCTTTTCAGCTAAAGAACAGATGGAAAAGAAGAGCTAATAACATAAAAGAAAATTATGAAAAAGTAGACGAAGATGGACTTCTTCAAAAATGTATAATAGAAGTGAACGAAAAAGACATTACACCACTCCTGAATAATTTAAGAAAAAAATATAGATTATCTCCAAATATGATAAAAATGAAAAATAATATCATAGAAACTTCATTCAAAATCGGTTTAAAAATAGCTAAAGAAAACAGCAAACTAAAAATATTTTTTGTAAAACAAGTTCCTATAGAAAATGGATGGTATATGGAAAAATGGCCGATTGAATCACTTCTTGAATAAAGAATTCCGAAAAATTAATATAGTTATCGGTATATAATTGCAAAAGTTTGAGATGAAAAATTGTGGAAACTGTAATAAAAGTTAAGAATCTAAGAAAAATATTCAACCATGAGATTAAAGCAGTGGATGGTATAAGTTTTGAAGTAAACCAAGGAGAAATTTTTGGATTTTTAGGTCCGAACGGTGCTGGAAAAACAACGACTATGAACATACTTTGTGCTCTAACAAAACCTACAGACGGGGGAGCATCAATCTGCAAATATGATGTGATGACACAACCTAAAGAAGTAAGAAAATGCATCGGTATTGTTTTTCAAGACATGAGTTTGGATGATCGATTGACAGCAAAAGAAAATCTAGAATTACATGCAAGACTGTATGGGGTCCCAAAGTCAGAAAGAAAAAAAAGAATAAATGAAGTTATGGAATTAGCCGAACTAAAAGACAGGGAAAACTCTATAGTAAAAACCTTCTCCGGAGGAATGAAAAGAAGATTGGAATTGGCAAGGGGATTAATACATCACCCAAGAGTCTTATTTCTAGATGAACCGACTCTTGGTCTGGATCCGCAAACTAGAAAACATATTTGGGATTATATACTGAACTTGAAGAGAGAAAAAGGAATAACTATAATGTTAACCACGCACTACATGGAAGAAGCAGACGAACTATGCGATAGAATAGCAATAATGGATCATGGTAAAATAATTGCATTAGATACATCGAGAAATTTGAAAGATAGTCTCGGCGGAGATACTATAATTCTGGACTTAAAAGATGAAGATGTAAAAAAAGGTGTTAAAATTTTTAAAAATTCCAAAATTTTTGACGGAGAATTATTCTTATCAGTTAAGAATGGGGGAAAAGAAATTAAAAGAATACTAGAAGTTGCGAGAAAGAATAAAATTGATGTACTAGAGATCAATATTCGTAAACCGACTTTAAACGATGTTTTCTTAAGTTTGACAGGGAAAGAAATCAGAGAAGAAACACCAAATTTTAAAGAACAATTGAAGGGTAGAATGATGGGTCATTAATATGAATCATGAAATAGAAGCAATTTACACTGTTTGGCTAAGAGAAATGATAAGATATGTAAGGGCAAAGGAAAGAATAATCGGTTCTATAGCCCAACCGATATTCTGGCTGTTGATATTCGGCAGTAGTATGAGAACATCCATACCTGTTGCTGGATTAAATTATCAAAATTTCATCGCACCGGGTATTGTCGTGATGGCAATAATGTTCACCTCGATGTTCTCTGGAATTTCTGTGATTTGGGATAGAGAAGTTGGTTTCATGAAGGAAATGTTAGTCGCACCAGTGTCAAGATTATCAATAGTTGCAGGTAAATGTTTTGGTGGAGCAACTACTGCAGTAATTCAAGGCATCATAGTTTTGTTGATATCTGTCGCTTTAGGAGCCAGAATTGATTTAGTCACATTTTTGATTTTATTGCCAATCATGATGTTGATTGCTCTGGGTATAGTCGGTATTGGAGTGGCTATAGCTTCTGTACTTTCAAGTATGGAAGGATTTGGGGTGATAATGAATTTTGTCATAATGCCGATGTTTTTCTTGTCTGGGGCATTGTTTCCGATTAACAATTTACCTGATTGGTTGAAGATAATAACATACATAGATCCAGTCACCTACGATGTTGAATTGACAAGATATATGATGACTGGGTTTTCTAGTATAAACGTCGGTTTGAGCTTTATTGCTACTTTAGGTTTTTCTTGCGCAACTTTATTCATTGGGACTTATTTATTCAATAAAAGAAGTTAGAATAATTAAAATTGTCCTTTAAAAAAGTTTTGTTCACTTTTTACCATAAAATACTTAAAATTCGTTAATTAGTTATTATTTACTGGTTTTATGTCAGAATACGACGCTGTAATTTGTGGCGCAGGACCTGCTGGGCTTGCAACAGGCATATCTACATTATTTTATAAAAAAGATGCAAATGTTGTAATTCTAGAAAGTAGACAAGAGGTAAGCGAAGAAAAGTGTGGTGAGGGGATATCAGAAGATTGGTTTTTCCATATGAAAGGATTTGGAAAATTTTTAAAATCAAAACTTAGTTCAAAATGTTTTGAGAATAAAATTTATGGTTTTTTATTTGTACTGCCAAGCGGCAAAAGAACAATAATAAGAGATAAAAAACCGCGTGGATGGGTTCTGAACAAGGATTATTTCCTGAAAACCCTAGCTAAAATATTCTTAGAAATGGGTGGAGAAATTAAAAACAATACTACTGTCAAACAACCTATAGTCAAAGATAAAGTTGTATATGGTGTAGAATTAGAAGATGGAAGCCTAATTAGAGGCAATTCCGTAATTGATGCCACAGGTCTAAATCAAGTTATATGGAGAAAGACCTTAGATATAAAAGAACCGATAAATAAGAAAGATGTTGAGATTTGCTGCCAATATAAAATAGTCGATTCTGAAATAGAAAATCCAGAACTAATACATTTTTATTTCGGCAATAGTTTTGCTCCTGGTGGTTATGGCTGGGTATTTCCAAAAAGTTCTGATAGAGCTAATGTAGGCTTGGGTTGTCAAGGATCAAAAGTTTTGAGTGCTTTCCCATTCCAAGAGAAATTCTGGAATATGTTGAACATGAAAGGGAAAATCGTTTCCAAAAAAGGAGGTACTGTTTCTGTATTTAATATTCCCGAGTCTTTCGTATGGTCCAACCTAGCTTGTGTAGGGGAATCAGCAAGATTCACAAATCCTGTTCATGGCGGTGGAACTGGTCCTGCTATATTTGGTGGCTGTATCCTCGGAAAGCATATCTCAGAAGCTTTAAAGAAAAAGAAATCAATAAATGAAGCATTGTTAAGTTATCAAAAAGAAATGAAATCCACTAGAGGCAAGGCACATAACTATCATTACAGAACTAAAAATCTTTTACAATCATGCGACGATAAAGAATTGGAAATAATTCTTTCTTCAATAAAAGTATCTGAGTGGACCGAATCATTGAGTTTCACAAAAAGAGAAGTAATGGAAGTACTCGGTCGTATTTGCAAGCAAAACTTTAAGTTGGGTTTGAAAGTCATAAGATATATGGGCCTGTAAAACTTTTATTAATCGAATCTCAATTCTTATTATGAAAAAATTAAATATAACTTATGTTTCTAAAGAAGAATTTGAGAATCTTAGGAAAGAATATCCACATGCATTATATATCGAGTCTAAAAATTGTAAAAAATTAAAAATATCGCGAAAAAAGGAAATAAGGTGTTGTTCTTAAAATACCCTATCTATCTTTATTACAGCTTGCTTGATCCTGTTTTTCATTTCTTCTGAGCTAAATTTTGATATCCCTATCGCAATTAATCTATTGTCCGATGAGAAAATAGCAACATACTCTTTATTCTTTATGTTTGATTGCATTTTCTCTATGTATGAGTTTAAAATCGGCGCTCCATTCTGAATTAATTTTATTGCTGAATCTTTAACACAGACCTTCTTTACGTGTGGTATCGCATTTTCAATCGGTATGAGTATATTTTTCAATTGTTTTCCAGATTTGTACGCTTCTTTTATTTCCTCCATAGTATGACTGTCGTTTATCGAAAAACTGCCAACATTTATTCGCCTTAAACTTTTCATATGAGCTTTTATTCCTAATTTTTCACCAATATCCGAACATAATTTTCTTATGTATGTTCCCGCTTGAACTCTCGTTTTGAACTTTACATTCTTACCTTCTTTGTTTAAAATTTCAAAAGAATAAATGATTCTTTTTCTAGGTTGTCTAGCAACATGTGATTTTACTGGTGGTATTTGTGTTATTTCTCCGATAAAATACTTTGATATTATTTTTTCGAGGATTTTTCTATCAATATCTTTATGAAGGTACATTAATCCTTCGTATTCTTTATCCAATCCCATTAGAACTGGCATAGCTTTGGTGGCATTTTCTAATGCAATTATGAGTACGCCTGTTACTTTTGGGTCTAAAGTGCCTGTGTGTCCACACTTTTTTATATTAAACAGTCTTTTTATTTCGATAACGACTTCTTGTGAAGTGATACCACTAGGTTTATCTAAATTAATGACACTACGATTTATCAGTCTGTTAATCTCTATGTCATTCATTCTTTCTTCTTTTCTTTTTTCTCAGGTTCTTTAGGTTTTTCTTCCTTTTTCTCTTCTTTCTTGCCTTTTCTAAGTGAAGGTATCTTTAATTTTAGTTTTATTCCTTCTTTCTTTTCTTCCTTTACTTCTTCTTTCTTGACTTCTTTAGATTTTTCTTCAATTTTCTTTTCTTCTTTTTTAATCTCTTCCTTAGCTTTTTCTTTCGATTTCTCTTCTTTCTTTGGCTTCATTGCTGCTTCTTTTAGTCTTTTTTCTGCTTCTTTTACGAGTTCAGGACTTGGTTTCTTTAGTTCAAATTTTTTCAATACACCAGCATCATTAAAGGCTTTTATTATTTCTCCTTCGCCGGTTTCTGATGTTATTTTTAAGATAAAAGGAGTTGATTCCAGCTGTTCTACATTACATCTCCTTCTTTTAACCCCAGTTAATTCCTTCGGTCCAGTAACCAAGACAAAGTTTTCATCCATTTTCTTTAAAACAACGCAATATTTGCCAGCTTCACGACCAGCAGTTTTAACACAAACTCTCCCAACTTCAAGTGTCGCCACTTTAAATCACCTCTAAATTACTATAAGTTTATATTAAAATAGTTGATATTCTACGCTTTTATTCTTTGTTAAAAACTTATAATAATATAAGACAAGAATTGACAAATTTTACCTTGAAAAGGGGAAATATTAGACGAGCGAGTTCATACGAGCGATGGTAGCGCAGAAATTTTTGCGAGCCGGCGATTTGTTGAAAAAAGTTACACTTATGTAGATTTTTTTATTGATTTAAAAAATAAAAGAAAAGGTTAATATTTTGCTTTAACCAAACAAGTCCTTTGCCCAACCTATTGCTTTGGTGAATACTTCTATTATTCCTTTGGAACACTCTACAGAATCTTCACCTGGTTTCAAGTTCAGAATTTGCTCACAGGAACAACCGTAGACTAACTGTTCGCCTATTGTATTGGGGCATTTATCATCTATATTAGGAACACTATCATTATCTATATCACCACATGATACTGAAACCCCAAATGGATATGGGGCATTCAAGAAGGGTTCAAAAATGACTATATCAGTAATCTTCTCATTTATCAAAGAACAATTAGTAGTTCCCCACCAGTTGTTTTTTGCTTCGACTTGATTAGGTTGATTATTGTAGAAATTGTATTCAGAATTATTGTAAATGTTGTTGAATGAAATTTTGTGACTTATGGATGAAGGCTCAGTATTTGAGATGTATATACCATTCCTATTATTATAGATATTGTTGAATGCAACCGTAATATTTGAAGCATTAAGTAATGTAATAGCCTCTTGACCATCAGTAATATTGTTATTTAATATTATGTTACTTTGAATTATTTCTTTCCCATAATATCCTAGATATGAAGAAGATATCGTTATTCCATATATGCCTGAAATTGCATTGTCTGATATTTTGTTAAAGTCAGATGAGTATATTTGATAAATCGGCCAGGCAAAATTGATAATCCTATTCTGAGATATTTCATTATACGAGGAGTTGGCAGAAAAAATCCCGTATCCGTGGGTCGCACTCATATTATTTGCGATTATTTTGTTGAAGTTAGAATTCCATAATCGAATATATGAAGAATCCCAGAAAGAACAACCAATTCCCGAAAAGTTGTTATTAGATATTGTATTATTGTTTGATTGTGTAAAGCGTATACCATAAACACATATATAAAAAATGATGTTATCACTGAAAATGTTGTTGTTAGAATTGGTTACAAGTATGGCCTCGTAATAATAATCATGTAATTTGTTGTTTGATATCGTATTGTAGTCAGATTCTTCCTCCAAACGTATAGCATACGATGACTGACCATAAGGTTGTCCATATTCCCAATAAATTTCATTATTAATTAAAATATTGTGAGAAGAGTTTTTGAGATGTATACCACCCCATTCATAATAACCAATCTTACAATTTTTCACTGTGGCATTATTTTTATCTTGTAAAAATATTCCATAGAAACCAGTCCCATTCAATGTAGCACCATTACAGTTTAATTCTATATCATTTGCTCCTATTTTGATACCACTTGGTAAATGATAAACTCCGTAACAAAAAGTTGTATCTTCAGTAATTACCATCCCATCTGTAGGAACAACACAGTCAGCATAAACGCTCGATAATGATAGAACAAAGAAAATAGATATCAAAAGTAACACTTTTCTCATGAACATCTCCTCAATTCTTAAATTAAAGTATAGAGTTAAATCGGTTTCTGTTTAATATAAAATAGAAAATTTTGGTTTTATCATTCTGGGAGATTGTGTGATTTTTTAAACCCATCTTTTAAATCATATGAAAAAAATAAGAGAAAACAAAAAAACAAACCCCCAGAGATTATTAATGTCCAGAATTCTTCACATGTTCTGGAAATTAGATGGGCTAATAAGAAAAGTGAAATTACGGAAATTAACTTCAAAGAACAACCTAATAACCTTCTTTTTCTCACACTTCCAAAAATAGTTTCTTCAATAAAATCAATTTTTTGTTTTAATTTAGATTTTTTCAAGGCGTAGAGTCTAGTTTTTTCAAGACATAGAATCTCATTTATCACATAGGTAAAAGTTAGGATAATTAATACTTTCCATACAGTATCTAAATCTTTAATCTCTTGATGTACTTGAAATAAAGTGAATATGTATGTAAATAATAGAGCTACCATTTGTAGTATTTTTTCCTGTAATAAGGATGCTACTCTATACATCGAGTCATCTGACATAATGAAAGTTAGAATTAACAGAAATTTATAATTTTCAGAATAATTATGTTTGGCGAGCAAAAATTTCGAGCATATTTTGGCTAACTACCTGTTAGACGAAACCTATATAAATATTCATTACTAAGCCTTAATAATATGAAATCCGATCCTGTAGAAAATTTGTACAGGGAAAATTAGCAACAACCTATCTAAATTTATTTATTAAAAGTCTCTCTGACACTCTTTCTAAAGAACTCTCTCATACATTTAGAACACAAATTACCGCCATAAGGTCTTTCTGGTCGTCTTTTAGTCTTAGGTAACTTTCTCATGTCAGTGGATTTCAAATGAGGAACACCATGTAAAGGCTTTTTACATATAGCACATATCGGTATTCCATGTTTCTTTTCTTTGTAGTGAATTACTAATCTCTTCCCAGGCGTTTTTACTTTTCTTCTCTTCAGATTTCTTCCTCTAAGACTTCGCTGAACCATTCAAATCCCTGTTATTTTTTTAATGATTATACCAACGACTAATGTAGAGATAAAATACCACCAATACCATGACAATGATATACCACCAATTACCGGCAGTAAACTTGGTATAGTTGCTATAATCTTTCCTTCATACGCATTTCTTAAAAATGGTAGAATTAATAAAACTAGGAAAAGAGATATGACCATGGGTTTGAAAGAGTGTTTCATGTATTCACTATTAACTTTCATCATCTCACTTAAATGAGTATTCATCTGCGCTGTATCACCTTTCTTTTGCGCCTCTAACATAGAAGCCCTTATACTCTGCATCCTATCTTTCACTTCTTTAGCCTTTCCTGTGCCCAATAGTTTCATGTTTACTAAAGTCATGATAGCATTAATCAAAGTTCCTACACCGAATACGACAAATACTGGTGCGATTCCTAACATTGTGATATCCATCATCTTAACTTGTCCCCAATATTTTTCTTATAAATGGATGCGCTCCTTCTAGATTCTCATTCTGTAATTGTTCATATACACTATATATAATAGTAACCATCAACAATATACCTGTTCCTGTTCCTAAGGCGCCTGTAAAATCAGCGAATGCTGCGAGAAGACCTATTGAAGCACCACCTAAAACTGCAAGTGGTGGTATGTATTTCTCTAAGACCTGTTTAATTATCTGAGGACTACTCCTATAACCAGGTATTTGTAGCCCAATAGAAGTTAATTGATCTGCTACAGAATCAGCATCCATTCCTGATGTGCTAACCCAGAATACAGAGAAAACTATTGAACATCCTATCATGAATGCCATATAAGTTAATGCTCTTAGAACAAGCTGTGATGACAGCAAACCGCTAATTATCTCGAGTAAAAGGTTTGAAGGCGCTGTTAAATAATACATTATTCCGTTTATAGGTTGACTGTTGCCCTGAGCGGTTTGAGAAAAACAACCAAGTATTCCACATCTCAAATTCGGATTGTCTATTGTGGGTTTAGATGTTATACCCCCAAATAATTGAAGATTTGCCAATAAAGCTGCAGTAAGTATGACGGGTATGTTACTAGTATAAAATAATTTCAAAGACCATCTTCTACCAAAACCTCTCAGAGAACCAAATGAAAGTGGTATATCTACAGATATGCCCTGAGCATATACAACCATGAAGAATACTACTATAGTTGAAATCATAGGTAATATATTTATCAAAACATTCTGCATGTTCTTTGCCATTAAATTGTAAACAAATGCCCAGAATATACCTGAAGGTGGATTGCCAGCAACTGGTAAAGTTCCTGTAGCAGTGAAAGGAGTAAACAAACCAACGAATATTCTGTTAATAACACCGGCTGCTATGAAAAGACTTACTCCTGAACCAATGCCCCATTTACTTACAATTTCATCTAACAATAATACTAGTAAACCACCTGCTGCTAGTTGTAATATAACTATGGATACAGTGAATGCATCCGGACTTTGGGGTGGGACAGCACCGCCTATGACAAAAGCAAATGCTTCAACAAAACATAAAGCTATTGATGCCAGTTTCTGAATTGTTTCAAATTTTTCCTTCTGTTCTGGATCATTCAAATCCCAGTCTATTATTTTAGAACCAACTAATAACTGCAAAATAATAGAGGCAGTGACCATAGGACCTATACCTAATGTCATTAAAGTCCCGAAAGAAGAACCTAAAAGTACTTCTAAAGATTTGAACTGTTGTCCTGCTCCTTTTGAAACACCGTAAACATGACCGAATAATTGAGATGAGAATAAGAAGTAAACGATTAGCACTATTCCTGTCCAGAGGAGTTTGTTGTTTAAAGAAACTTTATAAATAGGTTTTTCTACTGTTAGCAAGTATTTGCTCAATTTTGATATGTCAAACTTCATTTACTTCACAGTTATTGCTTTTCCGCCAATCTCTTCTAATTTTTTTACTGCATTTTTAGAAAAACCCTTTGCCTCGATTATCATTTTATGTTTAATTTGACCAGAGCCAAGAAGTTTATCATAACCTAAATCAGAAAGGTTTATCTTTACTCCTTCGCTATCTTCTTTTACTTTTTTATCCCTCAATAGAACTTCAATTCTTGAATCCAAATCACTTAAGTTGATTGCTTTAATTTCAGCTACACGATTAACCTTCTGAGGTCTCTTAAAACCAACTTTACCAAAATGATCAGGCATGTATTTTATCATTCTCATTACTTTATGTTTATGTAAGCCAGCTAGACCTCTTCCACCTCTACTGCCCCCTCCACGATGCTTCTTATGACAGCCATAACCAGTACTGCCCCCTCTTCTCTTTCTTAACTTTCTTACTCTATTTACAACCATTAAATCATCCTTTCTAACAATTCATTTATTTTTTCATGTCTATTGCCTAAATCTCCTTTTGGAAAGGGTATTCTTGTATTTTTAAATCCCTTTTTAGGTGGGCTCAACCTGAAAACTGGTTTAATTCTTTTATAATCTTTCAAATTTGCTTTACCATTAATCAATGCATCTGCAAAAGAATCGAAATCACCAAAGTCAGTTATCTCTTTTAATTCTTCTAAATTAAGATTCTTGTCCCCTAGTATTTTGCATCTTTTCTCTAACAGTTTAGAAAGAGTTGTTTTATCAATTTTTCCCCATGTGATAAAGTCTTTGGCCTTTTTTACCATTCCTAGGTATTCTTTTTTTTCAGGTACAAGAACACAATTGTTAACCTTGGACAATCTCAACATATTCATTGTATCCACTATTTCTACGAACCTATTCACGGTGCCTCTTATTCTAACAACTGCTAACATACTATCACTATTTTTAATTTTCTATGACTTTATAAGTTTAGATGATTAACTTAAAGAATTAAACATTAACCTTAAAATCCTTTACTACCGCACTTCTTTAATTCAGGAAACTTAATATATTATTTAACTAATAGAGAATGAGTGTTAGAATTGAAGACTGAACTTCCTAAAGAGATAATCATAGAAAAAAGGGCTATTGAACAAATTCCAAATGTTATAAGAAAACTTGGGAATTTTAAATCCATTCTCATGGTTTCTGGGAAAATTACACATAAATTAGCAGGTGTGAAAATATCCAAACTGTTGATTAAAGATTACAAATTAAACTTTGGGTATGTTGAGATCCCTGATGAAAAAACGATAAATGATATTAAACAAATAGGGAAAACCTCAAACATTGACTTAATTCTTGGGATTGGTGGTGGTAAGAATATAGATGTTGCCAGAGCAGTTGCATACAACTTAAAAATTCCTTATATCAGCATACCTACAGTTACTTCACATGATGGTATAGCATCGGATAGGTCTATAATTTCAAGAGGAAATTCCAAATATCCTCTCGTTGGCAACCTTCCATTAGCGGTAATAGCTGACTTAGATGTTTTAACTAAAGCTCCATTTAGATACTTTGCTGCTGGTTGTGGCGATGTTATTGCTAAATATACAGCAGTTTTAGATTGGCAATTAGCGAGAGACGAAGTTGGAGAAGATTATGATAAACAATCTGCTGATATATCTTTGTCTGCGGCTAAGACGATAATAAACATGTCGAAAAATTATAGAAAGAATTTCAAAAATTCTGTTAAAACATTAACTGAGTCTTTAATTTCTTGTGGAATCGCAATGGCTATTGCCAAATCCTCTAGACCAGGATCCGGGGCTGAGCATATGTTATGTCATACTATCGATAAATTGTATCCTCAAAATACTGCTTTGCATGGCGAAAAGGTTGGATTGGGAGCTTATATTATGTCTTTCTTACATGGAAAGGATTTTGAAATAATAAGAGAAGCCTTAGTTGCCTATAATTTGCCTATGAATTCTAAACAAATTAAAATACCAGAAGAAATATTGATAAAAGCATTATCAACAGCTCATTCTATCAGGAGTGATATGAGATATACAATATTGAGGCATGGGATAAAGGAAAATGATGCAGAGAAGATTTTAAAACAGATAAAAATTATTTAATTTCCTCAAAAACACCCAATTTTTCATTCTTTCTGACATTATCATGAGCAAAATATCTACCATTCATAGCAATGTAGACGCCATGTGGAAGAGTTTGAGCGAATGCAATAGCACATCCCAAGTTAAATAGACCGTCAGAACTCCCAAAGGCATATGGCGACATAGCACCAGTTAGAACAATTGTTTTACCCTTAATATATTTTCCTAAAAACCTTGCAGTTTCTGCCATAGTACTGGTACCATGAGTTATAACTATTCTGTCTTCATCAGATTTTTTACAATTTTCTAGAATGATTTGCCTATCTTGATCAGTCATATTCAAACTATCGATAAGCATTACAGTTCTTACGTTAACATCAACTTTGCATCTGCCTAGCTTTAACATTTGAGGAAGATGTGTCTCGACAAATGTTAATTTTTCTTTTATTTCATCATATTCTTTGTCGAATGTACCACCAGTAATGAGGATTCGAATAGTCATAAAATTACTTTATTTTGATTTCTTTCTAAATGTTTTAACTCTTATCTTTAATGCTTTAAATCTATCCAGAATCATTTGAATAACAGGAGTTTTAGCCCATTTTAAGTCAAAATGATCATCAACCTCAATCCAAGGCTCATCTTCTATATCCACGTATGTGATAGGATAACTTTGACTTGTTGAAAGTAAATGTAAAGCTTCCTGGAAGTAGAAATGTGTACCCTTTTCCTCTATAATTCTTTCTATCATCTCGAAGAAGGCTTTTCCTCCATACTGACTGAATTTCATTACTCCTATATCTTCACCGTACGATTCTTCTGGGTCGAGCCTCTTGCTTACGCCAGTAATTCTATCGTGTTTATCTATCGAAACTTTCATCTCCTCACTGCCAACTGTTCCTTCCCCATCTACGGCCAGAACAATCTCACCGTTAGCATCTATTAATCTTGATAGAATAATAGGGGAGAATAAATCATCAGCATTTATCAGGACAAAATCATCGTCTTTCAATTCTTTAGAAGCTAATTGAACACTGAATATATTTTCTGTACTTTTATACCACTTATTATAGCAATAATTGACGTTTAAACCCCATTTTTCACCAGAACCCACGTATTTATGTATTAAATCGTCCTTATACCCTGTTACTATGACCACATCCTTTATACCGCATTTCTGTATATTCGTTAGAATATGGCCTAATATAGGCTTGTTTCCAATTTTTATCAGGGTTTTAGGAATCTTGTTGGTAATAGGCTTTAGACGTTTTCCCATCCCTGCCGCTAGAATTAAGGCTTTCATGGGACCATTCCAATTAGAACAGACTTATTAAAGAGTAAACTTAAATTTTTATGTATTTTAGAGTATATGTTTCTTTCGAGGTAAGTTTTTAATAAATTAAATACTCTATAGATTTTGTCTGGTGAAAAACTCTTGGCAATCAAGAAAAGAGACATTTTAAGAATGCTTTTAAAGAGCCGAAAGGGTCTCTGTCAAGCTAAAGAGTACAATAAGAAGGCTAAAGAATTCTGGAAACAGAAGCATGAAGAATTAACTAATGAAATAGTGAATATTCTAAATTCCAGCACTGACCTACAACTCCTTAAAATATCGCAGGAATTGGTTAAAAAGACTAATTTGACTGATTTATCATGTAGTATATCTGAAATAAAGGAATTAAGAAAAATACTGAAGATATTCAATACTGAAACAGTCGTGTCAGAATTTGTTAATTATTGCACGAGAACTGGATTCTTAACAGTTGTTATCGCACCTGCTCTTGCTGCTGCAGAAGGTATAGGAGGTGTAAAAGAAGATGCAATGAATGAATGGATTTATGGTATAGGCATATGTCTGCCCGTGAGCGCTGATGTCGGGGATTGCATAATAGATAAAGAATTCTATAAACATCCTCTAATTCCCCTTAATGCATGGCTAACATGTCATAAACTTGGCTCTGCTATAATATTCAGGATAGGTCTCGATCATACAAAAAACATTAAAACAGGCGATAAAATCCTGGATAAATACATAATTGCGAGGTTAGAAAAAGGTATTAAAAAAGTATCAGAGAAGCAAATAATGGATTTTAAAGCTAAAGAAATTCCAAATTTACCTGAATCTAAACTTGAAGAAATATACGATGGAAAAATATGCGAGATAGAAGCAACAGTTTTTGGGACCATACCATCTCCTAAAAAGAACATAATTAAAATATTCGAGGAAGGAGCGCGTTTTTTTGCTGGAGAGCTTCAGGTTGTTGACGATATGGAAGACCTTTTAGGTGATAGTAACCTTGGAAAACGACCAGAAATACCAAATCCATCATTTTTCTTGACTTATTGCTATAAATTTTGGAAAGAAGGAAAGAGAGATTTGAAAAAAATTATAGAAGATGCTTTAGAAAAAACTTTGAAGAAAGGTCAAGAATATCATGAAAATGTTGCAAAGCAGTTTGAAAAATTACCTAAAAATTTCCCGACTAAACCATTCTTCCAATTAACTCTATGGTATTATAATAGACTTTTAATGCAGAGATATAATCAGGTCTTAAAAGGTAGGACTTATCCTGAAATTAGACCACAATTGCTGAATATGTTGAAAGAAAGTTAGAAAATATATCTTTCCGGCCCTACCTCACTGAAAATGACTGCAACTTTTGGTTTTTTACTATCTTTCTTATCATATAAATCTTCATTAATAAAGATTCTTTCTTCCTCTCTTTCTTTTCTAATTCTACCTTCATCTTCTTCATCTTTATATAGACTTTTTATAAAGTAAGGCATATTTCTTACATTAGCTCTAAGCGCTAATGCAGCTAAAAAAATAATTTGTCTATCGCTCCAGTTTTCACTTGAAGAACCCTGCTGAACATAAACTAAACTTTCGTGTTCGACTTTACCTGGAATTAACATACTCTCAGGAACACCTTGTCCCTTTGTAAACCTTATAATAGAATTGATAGTAGGCACATCTTTGAAGAGTTCTTTGTTTTCCAATGCCCATTCTATAGAAAAATTTATCAATATATGTGCGTTAAATTTATTTTTATCCGTAAAATGTTCTAGTTTTCTTAAATTACCTATGAAATCGTCTTTAGTGTTGTTAGGTGAAAAGGATTTATTAAAATTGCCTATAAATCTTAACCTAATGCCATTTTCTTCAGCAAAAGTTTTCCATTCAGGTACTACATCTTTCAAGGCATTATATGTATCTGAATAATTTTCACGGTTTCTATGAAATTCTTCAAAAACATTAATGTAACAGGCCTTCCCACCGATTGCATTTAAAATATGAATAAATCTTTTTGCAAAATTACTACCATCAATATAGGCCTCTTTACCTTCGAATGGAGATGACGTTCTAGTGCCATCTATCATTAAATATATTACAACTTCATTAATCTTATTTGGATTATTAATTTTTAATTTTCGGCAAAATTCATTGAATAGGTTTATAATTTTTTCTCTCGTTGGTAAGTCATTAGTCAATAAAGCACACCATTAAGTTTTTTTTCTTATTATTATTTAGTTATTTATTATTAAATCTCACCGCAAAAGTGATATAATGAAATTCGGATTATCAACAATCGTTTTTGAAGGAAAATTCCTAGATTTGGCAAAGAAAGAGAAAAACTTAGCTAAATTATACTTAAAATACATTGATTCAGCAGTAAAATTTGCGTTAAAATGCAATTTCGACATAATAGAAGTATCTGGTTTATACAACAACCCACATGAGATTTTACTGCCTATACTAGGACAAATTAAAGAAAAAATCAAACCATTCAAAGAAATTAGTTTTCATGCACCAATAAGATTCGTATCAGTCGAGGCAATGAAAAAATGTATTCTTTTAGGCAAAAAATTAGGCGCTAAAAAAATAGTTTTACATCCAGATTTTTTACCTGCATCTCCCAGAGTACTGCCATCTCATATGAGATATTCTATAGGTAAACCTCTAAATATTGTGGAATTGGTGTCTTTCTGCAAAAAACATAATTTAATTCCATGTGTTGAAAACATGCCCTCAGAAATGCCTGTTTACAATAAGCCAGAAGATTTTGATTTCTTTGTAAAAAAAGGTGCTTTTTTGACTGTTGATACAGGTCATGCTGTCACAGTTGGCATCGATCCGATAAAATTCCTGGAAAGATTTGGTAAAAAAATAAGGCATGTTCATCTACAAGATGGTTTATTTGGAATGCCCGACGAACATTATGCATTAGGAGATGGAATAGTTGATTACAAAAAATTCATCAAAAGACTTGAAGAAATTGGATTCAAAGATATTATAATTTTAGAACTTGTATCAAAAAGAGATGTTATCAAAAGTTTAAGTAGGATAAAAAATACATCACTCGCCCGTCTTATACCTGTGTAAATTCTTTAAAGCACTAAAAGAAGCTGTAATAAGATTAATCCTAGTTGCAGTATCACCTAAAGCTTTACCCCATACATCATGTATTCCTGCTAATCTCAATACTTTCTTGTTCTCATCGTCTACAGCCAATCCAATTCCTTTAGGAGCAGGCAATAAAAATACTGTAACTGAACCTGATTTACCACTTGTTTTATATGGTATTGAATGGGTTTCACCGCATCCACATTCCCAAGACCCGCATCCCCTTTTAACTTTTATAATGTTTAATTTTGCCTTTTTAACTGCCTTTGCAATAGCATTTCTACTGTCCTTTCCTCTTCCTTTACCTATTCCAATTAATCCATCCTTATTACCAACTATAGCAAATGCAGTAGATGTAAATCTTCTACCCGAGCCATGCATTTTTGCTGATATTCTTAATGGCGTCCTTTCTATTCCTCCACCTTTTCCAGGTCTTCCACCTATTAATGCGAACTCAGTCTCTAAATCAGGAACCAGCATATCTACTATTTCAGCTTCTTTTATCTTTATTCCAGCATCCAGTATCTTGTTAATATCTGTTATTTCACGTTTCATAACTGATTTTCCAAGGTTTGTCCTGGGTGTCCATTTACTTAACTCTTCCTCCATTTTCTCTGTAATCTTTGGTAGTTCTTCTTCGATCTTAGGAACTTCTATGACAGCACTAATCGCTACAGGGACTTTAATCTCCTCTGGTAGTTCTTCTGCTATTTCTTCAGTTTTCTTTTCTTCTTGTTTGACTTCTTCCTTTTTTTCAGTTTTCTTTTCTTCTTTAGGTGTTTCTTCCTTTGATTTCTTTTCTGTTTTTTCAGCCATTACATCATCCTTTTACAATATTATTCTTTACTTTCTCGAAATTTTCAGATAACTTCTCAGGTTGTGACAATGAAAAGTGTTTTTTATATTTAGTAGTATCCTCCTTTTTTAGCTTTTCTGCATATTCTGTTATATGCTTTCCTTTGATCCTATCTTCTGAAGGTAGAATTTCAGGATTATGAGGTATTTTTAACCCAGCATCTAATGCCCCTTTTAAAACAGCGTATAATTTTGAACCTTTAATATTTCTCTGCAAGCCCATATCAAGAATGGCAGAATCTATTTTTTGTTTCAATGCTTTTTTACCGACCAGTAAGCCGAGCAAATAAGCAGATGGCATGTTATTAATAGCGCTTCCCCATCCAAGTTTTTTCAAATCAGAAGTAGACGCATAAATTAGAGTCTCATCTCCACTTGGCTTAAATTTTACTATTTGAGCTTTTATCTGCGAAGCAGATCTTCTGACAACAAGCCTCAACTGTTTAGAATAAAGCATACTTAAACGTTTTCTATAATTTGTCTTTCCTTCATACCTTCTCTTAAAGGGTAAATTATACCTTGCTCCTTTCCTCATACGATATACCTTTTTGCTTTAGATATAATCTCAAGTGCGAACGACTTCTGAACGCTCCACTCTTAACCATGAAATACATTTTCCTATACATTTTGGTATCAATAAACTTTTTTTCTCTCATGTCTTTTAACATCGCCCTCAATGGTCTTATTGTCCTTATCCATTTTTTCTTTTGACTCATCTTTGCAGTCTTAGAACCTTTTCTACTGCCAGGTCCCATTTTCCTTTTTTTCTTGTACAAGTCTGGCATCTTTAATTTTGTTGGCTTTACTTTTATGTAACCGTGTGAAATCATTTTTCTTATATCAGCTTTAGTTATCGCATTCTTTATTTCTTCAAGGTTTTCTGTATCCATAACTATCCTAGACTTGCCAACCTTCAATATTATAGCAGCCAACCTTCTTTGCAATGACAAACCAGCCATATTATCACGGGTTTAGTATTTTTATCTGAAGTTCTTTAGCTTTTTCGATTATCATGTTTCTTTTTCTTTTTCCTATGGTACCTGATATTCTCCCTGCTTCTATCTCATTGTTAATTTTTTCCAGATCTTTTAAATTCATTATGAATACTTCTTTGAAACCTGATGGATGCATACCTCTTAAATTCTTTGGTGCACCGTAACCGATACTAGGCATTCTACCCTTTGCCCTTTGTTTTAATTTCAATTTAGATTGAGTACCTTTAGGTCTTCTCCATTTTTTCTCAATTCTTTTCAAGTAAGTTGTTCCTTGCCTCAAAAACCTTGGTTTTTTTCTAGGGTTAACCATATCAATCCTCTACTATCCTGTATATTCCATCTTGAAATACTCTTCTGTCATATTTTGTTATTTTTGTCGCTATCTCTATGTTTCCACAAGTTTGACCTACATCATCCTTGCTGGGTCCTGTTATAGTGATATCCTGACCGTTAACTTCGATTTTTGTGTTACCGACTATGTCTGCGATTCTTGAGAGTTTTTCACCTAAAAAGTTTTGAATGAAAAATTTATTACCTTCAATTTTTATAGTTACTGGAAAATGTGAATATATTATCTTCATCTTTAGCATGAAACCTTCTGTAACACCACCTACCATATTTCTTATGTGTGCGATAATAGTTCCAATCATTGCTCGCACTTTTTTTATTTCAGAATTAGAACTTACTACAACTTTGTTATCTTTTTTCTCGATTTTAATATCATAAAAATACTTGAATGTTTTCTCCAATTGGCCATTAGGTCCTGACATTTTAACATGCTTGTTATCAATTTCTACGGTCACATTGTCGGGGATTAGAAATTCTTTTTCCATGTGTATCACTTAGAAAGCATATGCCAATAATTTACCGCCAAAATGCTGTTTTTTAGCTTCCTCATGTGTCATTAATCCCTTTGTGGTAGAAATAATCAGTATTCCAAATCCTCTTGCAGGTAAGAATCTTTTCTCCCATTTTTCAAATTCATCTACTCCTACAGAATATCTTGGTTTAATAACATTGCAATCATTGACTCTATTTTTTAATTGTACTTTGAACCTGCCCGCTTTACCATCGTCTATGAATTCAAAAACACCGATTAAGCCTTGTTTTTGCATTATTTTTAACACTTCTTTTGAAAGTTTAGAAGAAGGAGTAACACAATCTTTTTTACCAATTCTTTCTGCATTCTTTATAGTTGACAGCACATCTGCTAGCGTATCATGTCTCATAATATCACAAAATACTTATTAGATTTACTTAGTAAAGTTTATTAAGGTTTTAGTTTTTAAAGAAATGGTGATTTCCCGCCCCTAAGTTTTAATAGAACAAAAATCTATCTGATTCTTGAGTTATTTTGAAAGATAAATTTTATAAATGATTAAATTAATTGAGTATGATGAAAGGGGATAAAATAAAAAATTTTGTCAAAGAAAGATATGGTAAAATTGCAGAAAATGGTAAATCTTGTTGCCCTTCTTGTGGCAGCTCTTCTCTAATAGAAAAGGCCAAACTTATAGGCTATTCTGAAGAAGATATCAAAAATGTGCCAGAAGCATCTAACATGAGTTTAGGATGCGGAAATCCAGTTGCTTTAGCAAGCTTGAAAGAAGGAGAGATAGTTCTAGATTTGGGATCTGGTGGCGGAATCGATGTTTTCTTCGCTTCTAAAAAAGTTGGTCCTAAAGGAAAAGTTATAGGGGTGGACATGACAGAAAAAATGATAAAAAAATCAAGAGAAACTGCGAAGAAGTATGGCTACAACAATGTGGAATTCAGGTTAGGAGAAATAGAGAATTTACCGATTGAAGATAATTCTGTAGATGCTATTATTAGCAATTGTGTTATCAATCTTTCTCCGGACAAAGAAAAAGTTTTCAGAGAAGCATACAGAGTTCTAAAACCTGGTGGTAGAATAATGATTTCTGATTTAGTGACTGAGGGAAATTTACCAGATGGGGTAAAGAAAAGTTTTGATGCATGGGCTGGTTGCATTGCTGGAGCTTTAGAGAAGAATGATTACTTGGATAAGATAAAAAAAGCGGGATTTAAGAACGTTAGAATAGTTTCTGAATCGAGTTATGATATAGATGTCTCCAAAGAATTGAAAGGAAAAATTACAAGTGTTAAAGTTGAGGGATACAAGTAAAAAATATAGTAAAAATCTATCTGATTCTCTTATTGAAGGATTCGATGGGACCCATATTCAAATGATTTCGGGTCCACCTTAAATATTTTAATTTGTCTAAAAATATATTTATATATTTGAATATGTAAATATGCAATTCATGCCAACAAAAATCTTGAAAGCACTTTCAGATCCAACCAGACTCAAAATAGTGGAACTACTAAAACAAGGGGAAATTTGTGCTTGTAAATTTGTTCCACTCACAAAAAAGGCTCAACCGACAGTTTCTCAACACTTACAAATCCTAGAGAATGCTGGAATAGTAAAATCTAGAAAAGAAGGAAAAATGATTCTTTACAGTGTAACTAATTCAAAGATTTTTGATCTTATTAAAATTGCAAAGAGGATGAAGAAATGATTGATTTTTTGATAATTGCAGGTTTTAAACTACTGATAAAGAGCACCGAAGTACTGTTTGGTAGGTGGAAAAAATGAAAGAAAAAGAAGCACTTCAAATCTTGAAAGCACTTTCAGATGAAACAAGATTAAAAATATTGAAATTCATTCTAGACGGAGAGAAATGTGTGTGCGAAATTTTTCCTTATGTCAAAAGAACGCAATCGACTGTTTCAATTCAATTAGGAAAGCTTGAAAGCTTGGGAGTTTTAGAGTCGAGAAGAATGGGTAAGAAGGTTTTTTACAGGATAAAAGATTACAGAGTTTGCGATGTTTTCAAGGCGTTGGGATACGCGAAAGGTAGAAAGATTAAGAAGACATGCTGCATGGAGAATGATTAGATGATTTATGATATTATTTTGAGAGCTATCAGTTCCGGTATATTTACTTTATTGGATTACTTGTCCGCTCATGTTCTACTATGCCTTATACCTGCATTCTTTTTGTCAGGTGCGTTCAATGCGCTAATACCGAATGAAACCATCCTAAAATTCATGGGAGGCTCGATGAACAAATTTCAGAAAGCCATTGCTTATTTATTTGCCGCAGGTAGCGGTTTGATATTAGAGGTATGCTCTTGCACAATACTTCCTCTTTTCGCGGGCATATGGAAAAAAGGAGCAGGTTTCGGACCGGCAATGACCTTCCTTTTCGCTGGACCCGGTATAACCCTTTTGTCAACCCCGCTCACAGCTGCTGTATTTGGCGTGGATTTTGCTATAACCAAACTGATATTTTCAATAGTGATCGCAATAGCAATAGGAATAACCATGGAGTTCTTGTTCAGGAAAGACGTTTCCACTATGCCTGTTGACAAAACAGACAAAAAGTTGTCGCTTAAAAAAAGAGGAAAAATGAAGCCCCTCTTGTTTTTTGCAACGCTGATAATGGTCATGGTCTTCGGGACAGCTCCTATCGATATAACTCTAAAAATACTACTGGTTGCTATTTCGTCAGTAGGCGTGGCATTTCTCTCAAAATACTACAATAGGTCCGAGCGCGTATCGTGGCTCAAGGAGACGTGGAACTTCTTCAAGATGATATTCCCGATTCTGCTTGTTGGCGTATTCATATCAGGAGTTTTGAAGGAGTTCATACCGCAGGAACTGATTGTAACATATCTGGGGGAAAACACCATACTGGCAAACTTGATTGCTGTTTTGTTCGGTGCTGTAGCATATTTCCCCACTCTTGTAGAAGTGCCAATCGCTCAGATGTTCATGGAACTTGGGGCTAACAAGGGTCCTATGATGGCCTATCTGCTAGCAGATCCGGCTTTGTCACTCCAGACGATGCTTGTGGTTAGCAAGATTATCAAGCCCAAGAAAACCATAGCGTATGCATCTCTTATAATAATTTTCAGTGTTATAGTAGGATTTATTTACGGTATGGTGTAGGAGGCGGTTTAGTGTCGGAAGAACAAACAAATAAAAAATTCGACGAATGGCACGGAATACCAAGAGAAAAAATCGATTGGCATCCTGTAATAGATGAGAATAAGTGTATTGGCTGTGGTTTGTGTGTTACAACATGTGGCAGAGGGGTTTACAGGTATGACTACAAAAATAAAAAATCAAAAGTGGCGAATCCCTACAATTGTCTAGTTGGTTGCCAAACCTGTGCTAACCTTTGTCCAACAGAAGCAATAAGATTTGCTGAAGGAGAAACAACAAGAGAGAAATCACAAAAAATAATCAAAGAATTCCAAATTTTACCAAAAATTAAAACAGAACTTGAAAAAAGAAAAGATGAATTAAAGTTTTAAGTTGATGTTTATCAATATGTAGCATGGAGTGAATGAGGTGATTGAGTGAAAGAAGGATTCTTGTTTTGTGTGTGCCAAGGGACATGCCCATCCTTTGCCAAGGAAAACGCATACGAAATAACCAATTTAGTAAGAAAAAATTTCAATGTGGAATTCGCAGCAATACACCCTCAACTCTGCGCTGATGATGGTGACAGGTTCCTGAGAAATCTTCTAAAAGGAACAGATATTGATGTCTTGTATGTTGCGGGATGTGACCCTGTGATGCAGAAGAAGATGTTCAAGGAATCGTTTGCTGCAGTGGGGTTTGATGAAAAAAAACTTGTTGGAGCAGATGTCAGAAACAAGACTACTGAAGAAGTAGAAAAGCAGATTAGCGAACTGATTGAAAAAACAAGGAAAGAGGGAATAAAATGACAAAAGACTGGTATCCTATAATAGATTACTCAAGATGCGTAGGCTGTCTTACCTGCGTCAATTTCTGCCCTCATGGTGTATACATTAAAAAGAATGAAAAACCTTTTGTCAAAAATAAAGAGGCGTGTGTTGACCTGTGCAAGGGCTGCGAAAGGATATGCCCAGAAAAAGCGATAACTCACCACACAAAATAATCAGGGAGGATTAAAATGAAAATAGAAATACTCGGAACTGGCTGCCCGAAATGTAAAAAGTTGGAAGAAAATGCGAGAAAAGCGTTGGAAGAAACAGGCAAAAAGACGGAAATCATAAAAATAACTGACATAAACGAGATTATCGAGAGGAATGTTATGACCACCCCTGCGATTGTGATAGATGGAAAAGTCAAAGCCTCTGGGAGGATTCCAGACGTTGAAGAAATAAAGAAGTGGTTAAAATGAATAAAAATAAATTTTATATATGCGCAGGAATTGCAGTCTTGGCTATACTCCTGTTATTCTTCGTTCCAAAATATATGGCGACAGAGAATCTCAACTATACTGGGAGAGTTATAGACAAGAACGTGGAAAAAATAGAAGTAATCCATTTTCATGGAACACGTCAGTGTAATACCTGTATAGCTGTTGGAAAGTTAGCAGAAGAGACAATTAATGAAAATTTTAAATTTGATGTCGCATCTGGCAAAATTTCATTTGAGCATATCAACATAGAACTTCCTGAAAATTCTGAACTTGTTGAAAAATATAGGGTGACAGGTGCATCATTATGGATAGGAGTTTATACAAAAAATGGGTTTCATCCAGAAGAAAATGTTGATGTTTGGTATAAAATAGGCAATCCCGAAGAATATAAAAATTATCTGACAGATTTACTAGTAAAACGATTCAAAGGAGACTTTAGTTAAAATGGATTTAATGTCTTTCATGGAGGCAATGTCCACTAATAATTTTCCATTAATTGCAGCTTTTTTTATTGGTTTGATGGTTGCAATTAGTCCCTGCCCCTTAGCTACAAATATTACTGCAATCGCATACATCTCAAAAAAAATTGAATCGGGCAAAAAAACAATCTTAACAAGTTTTGTTTATACTCTTGGAAGAATGTTTACTTATGTAGTTATTGCATTTCTAATTGTATATATCGGAGTCAGTGTTCAAGGTATCTCCTTATTTTTACAGAAATATGGGGAGAAGATTATTGGTCCATTGTTAATTTTTGTTGGTCTTGTCATGTTGAACATAATAAAACTCCCTTCATTAAAAACAGGTAAACAAATAGACAAATTAAAAGAAAGGTTATCTGATAAAGGTTATTTAGGTGCATTTCCATTGGGGATATTGTTTGCTCTGGGATTTTGCCCAATCAGTGCAGTATTATTCTTTGGTATGTTAATACCTCTTGCTCTTAAGTTTTCTGATGGAATATTAATTCCCTCAATTTTTTCATTCGCAACAGGATTGCCGGTGATAGTCTTTTCATTTATACTAACATACAGTTTCTCCAAATTAGGAAAAATAATGAATAAAATTCAGATTTTTGAAAAATGGATGCGGTATGTCGTAGCAATAATTTTCATTATTGTAGGGAGTTATTACATTTATTTAATTTTCAAATAAAAACGCGATGGGTGTAGAAATGAAAATTGAAATTTTAGGAAGTGGATGTCCAAAATGCAAAATGCTTGAAGAGAAGACACGAAAAGCAATTGCTGAGATGGGAATCAAAACCGAGATTTTGTCCCATGTGCGGTTCAAGGTTAGAGGAGATTAAATCAATTAAAAGAAAGGGAAATCTTTTGATAGTAAAGTATGGATAGAAATAGAGGCTCTCATAAGGCATCTTCATCACAGAATTAATAATAAACATACATTGTAAATATGGTGAAAAAATGGTCATCTGTGTCGTAGCAATGGTTGTATTTTCGATACTAGGAATATTTAGCGTAAGGTGGAGAAGAGTTGCAAAAGAGTCTTTCCAGTGTGTTTTTAAGATGATTCAGTTTAAACCATGTGATACGCAATTTGATGAGAGAGTTAAATCAAAATTAATATCAAAATTAATGGGAAAGTTTCCAAAGTTAGCTAAATTTACTTATAAAAACTTCAAGGTTATATCCTGGATATTTACGATTGCATTTTTCTTAAGTTTATTTTACACTACATATGCAGTGTATAACTTGATTGCTTTTGGTAGTTGTGAACCCGGGGCTAGTTGTATTTTCAATCCACAAGGAACAATTACTGATAAAAATGTTTGTGTGATAACAGCAAAATTTGTAGAATTCTATGGTGCAGAATGTCCACATTGTAAGAAAATGGTTCCGATAGTCGAACAGGTCGAGAAAGACACTGGCATAACTTTTGAGAAGTTAGAAGTATGGCATAACGATACCAACAGGGCATTTTACTTGAACTACATGAATAATGTGATGAGAGACTGCAATTTAAAAAATGAAGGAATTGTTGTTCCTACATTCATGAGTATGAAGAACAATAAATCGATTTGTGGAGAAAAAAGTGTTGAAGAACTTAAGAAATTCGTAATCGAAAATGGATGATTATTTAGTATTAGGCAATTAAGATGATATTGAAAAAATAATTAAAAAATAGTTCTATTATTGTTCTATCCTTCTTTTTAATATTAGAACAGAAAAGTAAAATAAAATAATTGAATAAACAATTAAAACAATTGCACAACTCAACGGATTTACTACATCATATGTTCCTGTTAAAAAGAAACGAATCAAATCAATCGAATAAGTTAAAGGAAAAATGTAAGCTAAGGGTTGAATAAAGGATGGCATAGAACTAACCGGAAGGAATACTCCACAAAGAAAAATCATAGGAAAACGGAAAAAGTTCGCCAGAGTCATAGCATCAAATATTTCTTTGACATAAACTGAAACAAGTGTTCCAAATACTGAAAATACTAACGCAGATAATAATAGAGATAATATCAAAAATATGAAATTTGATATTGAACTTTTTAAGAATAATACTGAACCCATTAGAAATATGCTGGATATTAAAAATCCAAAGATAATACCTCCCAAAACCTTTCCGAATAAAACGGATTTGATGGACAAAGGTGCGAGCAGTAATCTTTCAAATGTTTTTGTCCTTCTCTCAAAAACAATTACAATTGCCTCGGCTGAAGTAGAAGCAAAGAGTATTGACATGGCAATCAAGCCAGGAGCTAATTCTTTTATTCCTGAAGGATTTCTAAGAATGAATGCCAAAGTCATAACAATCGGAAACATTATACCCCAGCTAATGTTCGGGGGTTTCAAATAGTAAGTCTTCAAATCTTTCAAAGCTATATAAAATGCCCCTTTTATTTCACTGCTATTCATTGTTGATCTTCTCTCCTTTTTCTAACAACATTATCTCTTCTTTCAGTCCTGTAATTTCAATAAAAGCTTCTTCCAAATTCTTCGATTTGGTTTTTAATATTAAACTCTTAGGTGTATCTACCGTTTTTATTTTGCCATTAACGATTATTGCAACAGTATCGCACAATTGCTCTGCTTCCTCAATGTAATGGGTTGTTAAAAAAATAGTAACTCCCATCTTGTTAAGTTCTTTTATCATCGCACGCAAGATTCTTGCAGATAAAACATCCAGACCGGTTGTCGGTTCGTCCAGAAATAATATCTGTGGTTTATGAACTAACGCCGCAGCAATCGTCACTTTTCTTTTCATGCCTTTAGAAAGTTTGGCAAATTTTACATCCCCTTTGTTCTCGAGTCCAAGTCTTTTTAGAAGTTCTTCTATTCTTTTCTCTCTTTCCAATCTAGAAACACCATACAATTGCCCTACGAATCTTAGGTTATCTGCTACAGTTAATTCATCATAAAGGTTAGAATCTTCTGTGACAACACCTATAGTTTTTTTAATCTCAACTATCTGTTTCAGTATATCTTTTTTATCTATTTTTGCAGTCCCGTCGCTTGGTTTTGCCAGTCCTACCAGCATTTTTATGGTAGTTGTTTTACCAGCTCCATTTGGTCCTAAGAATCCGAAAAATTCACCTTTTTTAACGTGGAAATTAATTTTATCTACTGCCAGAAACTTATCATAATATTTAGTTAAACCTAAAACCTCGATAATATTTTTTTGTTTAGTGTCCATCCTGAACCCCTAGAATAATCAACTTTTCAATACATTTTATTCCTCTTGTTTCATTGGCTTCAATAAAAATGCAACCATTCTTTGTTAATTCAAATTTTCCTTTCTTACAGGTGAATATTCCATTTCCTTCTAAAACAAGAAAGAATACAGCGTAAGGTTCTGGATGAGGTTTTATCTCCTGACCTTTTTCGAGACATACGAGAACTATGTTAAACTTCTCTGATTTCAAAATATCTTTCTTTAAAGGTTTTTCTGATGAAAATTCTTTTTTTGATAACAAATTTTTGGTATACATCTTATTTACCTCCAAAATGCTCGTCGTAAAATTTAACTATCTTGTCCATCATTTTTCTTCTTTCTAAAATCATCTCTAACCATTTTTTCAGATATTCTTCACCTTTTTTTGTCATGGTGTATACTCGGCTGTCTGGCCCAGATTCACTCTTTTTCCAAGTTGATTTAATTAAACCATCTTTTTCCATCCTTCTAAGAGTGGTATACATCGTGCCAGACTTAATTTTATGCCTGCCTTGACTGATTTCTTCGATTGCCTTGATTACGCTATAGCCGTGCATTGGCTTTTCACACACAACCCTCAAAATTAGAAATTTCAACCATCTTCTCTCTGGGTATCCGCAATCTTTATGGCATCCACATTTATTACTTTGGCACATAGCATACTATATAACAATGTTACATATATAAATCTTTCAGTAGAAAAATAATTTAAAATAAGAATTGTCGAAAAACATCGTTTGGAAAGGTTAAGTGTGCATGCACTAATTGTGGGACTTATTTCATGATCCTCGGTGGTGAAGAAATATTAGTTGTAGATATAGAACAAAAATCTAAATGATTCCTGATTGATTGAAATGATTCCTGGGATCCACATACAAATGGCCAAGGATTCGATGGGTTCTATACCCAAATGGGTTCGGGCCCTTTAACTTTTAGTAAAAATCTATATGATTTACGGTGTTTAATATATGACTCAAAACAAAAGGAAGTAAATTAAAATATAACTAAATCTTTCTAACTAATTTTCCAAAGAACAAAAACCTATTTGATTCTTATTTTAACCTGCACCTGAACTTCCTCCGCCACCACCGCCGCCACCACCGCCTCCGCCAGAAAATCCACCCCCAACTGAACTGGAAGAACTAAGCGCATTAATCATATTACTCATATTAGATGAGAAAGCACTGAAAGATTCAGGTGACATCATTCCCGACGGAATTCCTGGAGTTCCTATCGGATGATACCAAGCAGCTGCTACTACTGGTGCATTTTTTTCTAAACTCAAGTTCTTTATATTTTCTAAAAGTTCCTTAGCAACATCAAGAACTACGGCATAAACCAAATATCTATCCCATATTTGGAGCAGGGTTGTTGGAGCATCTTTCATAGCAGAAAAATCAGAAATATATTTTTTGAATGCATTCCATTTTTTTATTTCTAATGTTGCTTCTGGCGTTCTTCTTTTAATTGCACTCATAGCAAGAAAAGAAATAAAAAGTAGAAATAGTTGAATCAGTGCTAACAAACGAAGATCAAAAGGAATCAACTTGATTAATGATAAGAAAGCAAAAAGGAAAAACCCATAAATGAATAAAACGATTGGGAATTTACTCGCTTTTTTTAGACTTTTAGGTTCATACAATCTGAAATATTTCATTTCAAACCATGATTTAGCATCTTCGTTAAACTCTTGTATGGCAGATCTTATTTCACTCTGATGTGTCTTACTCCATTTTGCCATTTCAGAACTGGAAATTTCATCCTTGGATTTACTCATCTCTATAAAAAGTAAATCTAGAACATTATCCTCAAAACCATGCAGCGATTTTTTAGAAGATAATTCGTCTCTTCCTTTCTTTGTAATTTTAAAGATTTGTTCAGTTGTCTCATACAATCCAAAAATATGCTCTTTCTTTTCTTCTCTGATATCGATATAACCTCTTCTTGCAAGGTCAAATATTGTTGCAAGTAAACCTCTTGCTGAAGTTTTTATATCATTACCGTAGAGTGCGGCCAGAGCCATAGGTGGTACATCTCTTGGTGGTTCTGGTTCGTACGTTAATTGATAATCAACTTTTGGTTCGACTCCATACTTTAGATAGAAATAAAAAAAAGCAATAATTGGTGAGACCAAGAGTATGAGATAAATCATAATATTAAAATATTGAGAATTAGTTGAAGTGTAAAAAATTGTTTTTTCTTCATTCAAAATACTTTCATACTTATTTTCTGGTATTTGTTGAACATTACTAAAAATTTGAGGTTCTGTAAGAACCCTGAATTCTACAAAAGTGCTGCTAGGGATGTTTTGCATAATTACTTGTGAACTTTTCAAATCATCGGAAAATTTTAATTCACCCGGAGCAGCAGAACTATGAATAAAAACTTTGAAAAGATTTGGAGAAGATGATGGCAAGTTTATATAAGAATAAAATTTGTCAATTCTTTCATGGTTATCTTCTATAACTTTCCAGTAAAAATCCGTTGTATCTTCATATCTTTTAACTACATCGCCAATTCTGTAAACTATTAAGAATTTTTTCACTTGATTATTAGCGGTATAATACCATGTAGCTTTTACATGACTAGAACTTTCATCCAAATTGAACTGCAAAGGCAAATTATTATCTAGATCTCTTATTTCTATGAATTTTATATCAGTCGCTCCTTTTTTTAATATGTCAATATAAGCAAAGGTAAAGCTGCCGACAAAATTATATGCCCTTATTTGGTTTACAATAACAGAACCATCAGAATGAAAATCTAAAGTGGTATTGATAAAATTATATGAATATGACTTTGCATAAACAGATGTTGGAATTAAAAATATTAGGGAAAATAATGTAAAAGTTAGGATAATTTTAAACGATTCTTTCATAAGTCATTTTTCGAATTCTAAATTTAAATTTACCTCTAAGAAAATCTACCTGTTATTCTCTATTTTCCTCATTCTTTTGTATATTTTCATGCGATATGCATTTCACCAGAAAAATATGGCTCTTTTGCTATTAGGCCACAATGTCTGCAGAACAATCCCTCGTATCTGCTCCAGCATAACATATTACCACAATTTACACACATATACACTCTCACATTCATAATTTAATATTATCTTTGACATACGATATATTTTACTTTCATATTATTTGACATATCATAATTTTCTATATATAAAAATAACAAAAAGTTAATATATTTTAAAAATAATTATACATTTGTATGATAGAGAATAAAGATAAGAAAATCTTGGGAGAATTAATCAAAAATGGCAGAATATCATTTTCAGATTTAGGTAGAAAATGTCATATGACTAGACAAAGTGTTTTCAGCAGGATAAAATCTCTTCAGCATAAAGGAATAATAAAAAATTTTACTGTCAACTTAAATGAAAAAAAACTTGGTTTAAACCTTAAGGCATACATTTTATTAGAATCAGAACCGTTAAAAGAAGCCAAAGGTGATTCACTTAATTCCCTAAAGAGTTTATCACAGATATCTGAAATACATGTCCTTTTCGGTAGATACAGTTTTCTTATAGAAGTTTTTTTGAAAGACATAGATGAATTGAAAGAAATTGTTAAAAAAATTCGTGAAATAGAATGCGTAAGAAGAACTGAAACGATGATTGTTTATAGCACAGAAAAATACATGCCTCAACATCCGATTGAAGGAGCTTTAAAATAAGATTTATTAGAAATTTATACAATTCCCCTATCTCTGTTTACTTTATTTTCGAGTTGACTTTGCATTCCTCTTTCTAGTTGATCATCTACAAGAACTTCAACTCCTAAAAGTTTTGCTAAAAGAAATGCATTAGATGGTACCATCAAATATTTTTCCATAGAACCATTCTGATCGACCGTGACATTAGAAGAATAAATATCAGTTCCCGGTAAAAATGAATCTATAGAGACTCCTTTTACCTTTGGTTTAATTCCGTTTTTTCTATAAAATTTATTCATTTTATAAATGAAACTAGAGAAAGAGTCTCTTGTATCTCCTTTCAAAGGAGTGAATTGCTTTAATTCATAATTATAACCCAAAATAAAGGGAATTTGAATTTCATGAAAAGAAACCAATGTAGGCATGAAATTTCCTGAATCTTTTAAGTTCAAAACTACTGCGGGATCTGTATCATTGCACCAAGCCTTTTGTACAGAGAAATCACATAGTTTTTTTTCGTTTACGGTTATAGGAACATTGTACATTAAACCGGCTAAAAAGCTAGCTCTCGCATCGTCTAATTCTATTGACGCTTGATCGTCTGCCTCAACTACTGCATTACATTTTTCTTTAAAATCTTGACCACGACATGAAATGATCTCAATTGGTTTACCATATTTCGAAAGTCGCTGTTCTTTAGGAGTATTGTTTACTTCACAAGTTGCACTCTCAGATTTTATTGATATATTGACCGATTTGACAGCAGTAAATGGATCCAGATTTCTATCTATCAGTTGCTTCACTAGATAAAATTCATTTTTTGGCAATACAGCTCCTTCTTTCAGATACTGTAGAACCGCAGCAAGATAAGGAAGTATACTCATTTCAAAAACGCCGTTATTTTCAAAATAAAATTTAATTTTAGATCCTGTAGGAATAATTACAATCCCTCTATCTTTTGGCGATTGGTAATTTAAAGCAATATTTCCCTCAAAAAGTCCATAATCCTGTACTTTTCTTAATGTCATGACTGTTATAATAAAACATTAAAATTAAAAGCCTATTCATATTGGACCTAATAATGCGGCCGCCGGGATTTGAACCCGGGTCACGAGCTTGGAGGGCTTACCCCAAAATTGTTCGGGTCTTAGCCAGGCTGGACAACAGCCGCATCTCTATAATAGTATGTAGAATATGTTCATAAATTTGATATTCAATCATGCCATTTGCTGTGACCTTTTTACCCAGAATATGTCATCATCATCTTTCTTAACTACTGGTTTCTCTTCCAATTTAGGTTTTTCTTCTACGACTCTTTCAATTTCCTTTCTTCCTTTCCAATCAACGATAATTGTTCTTATTCTTGCTGCAATTTGATCCAATTCCTCTGGAGTTATTTGCAAAGATTTGTTTTCTATCAGCGGGATTTGATCCTTAAAAACTGGATAGATACGTATGTGAAAATGAGGTATTTGCGTTTGAATTATCGAGAAAAATATTGTTATCGGATTCAAGGCCTTTCTTATTTTTTCACCAACAATCATTGCTTTGTCAAATACTCTACTTGCCATTTCTCTATTTTCTTCAAAACTATTAAAATGTAATTTTGGAACAACTATACACATCCCCTTACTCCTGGGATTTATATCTAGGAATGCAACAGAGTTTTCATCTTCATAAACTATCTTCGCTGGAATCCTTTTATTCGCTATACCACAAAAGATACATTCATCTACCATACAATCATACTATAATACAAAGATTAAAAAAGATAATTGTTATTAATTTGTTATTCGAATCATAAAAGTGATATAATGACAAAAGATAGTAAACCGAGAGCAGGGTCGTTGCAATACTGGCCTAGAAAAAGGGCCAAAAGAATCTATCCTCAAGTTAGTAAGTGGTCTGTATCAGAAAAGACTAAAATACTTGGGTTTGCAGGCTATAAAGCTGGTATGACCCATGCTATAATCGTCGATAGCAGAAAACACTCTACAACAAAGGGTGAAGAAATTTCTGTTCCTGTCACTGTTTTGGATTGTCCTCCTATCAAAGTTCTTGGCATTCGTGCTTATGAAGAAACTCCTTATGGTTTTGTTATCATCAGCGAAGTTTGGGATGATAAAGTATCCGAGGATAAGGATGTTAAAAGAAAGATAATAGTTGGTAAATTCAAGACTCAAGAAAAAATGAATTTCATCGAGAGCAATTTGAATAAAGTTAAAAAACTCAGGATTATCGTTAAAACACAACCTAGAAAATCTGGGATAGGAAAGAAAACTCCAGAAATATTTGAGATAGAAATAGGTGGAAAAGAGATTCAAGAAAAATGGAAGTATTCAAAAGAATTACTGGGAAAGGAAATAAGAATTAAGGATATTTTCAAGGAAGGGGAGTTCATTGATGTTACTGCTATCACAACTGGTAAAGGAACACAAGGTCCAGTAAAAAGATTTGGAATAAAAGTGCAAGGAAGAAAGGCTGCTCAAAAAAGAAGACATACAGGAACAATAGGTTCAGAAGGTGCTAATAGGGTTATATGGACTGTGCCTTTCGCTGGTCAAATGGGTTTCCAAACTAGAACTGAACACAATAAAAGGATAATAAAAATAGGTGAGAATGCAAAGGATGTTAATCCAAGTTCTGGCTTTGTAAATTATGGATTAGTATCTGGTGATTATGTTATTGTTGAAGGATCTTTACCTGGACCTCGTAAAAGACTTATAATTCTGAAAAATACAGTAAGACCACCAAAAGTTTCTATTTTGCCAACCGAGATTAAATATTTACATAAACCATAGGTGTAATTATGAAAGTTGATGTCATCGATATTCAAGGGAAACCGGTTTCAAAGATAGAATTACCTCAAATTTTTAGTGAAAAATTAAGACCTGATCTAATCAAAAGAGCTTTGTTAGCAATTCAAAGTCATGGAAGACAACCTTATGGAACTGATCCTCTAGCTGGTATGAGAACATCTGCTCACTATCATGGAAGAAGAAGAATAAAAAATTCAATGTCGATGAGAGACATGGCAAGAGGTCCAAGAATACATCATGGTCCACAGCACATGATGTGGAGTATGAAAAAAGTCCCTCAAGCTGTAAAAGGTAGACAAGCACATCCGCCAAAAGTGGAGAAGATTTGGGATCAGAAGATTAATAAAAAGGAGAGGAAATTGGCTTTAGTTTCTGCGATAGCTGCTACTGCTAATAAAGATATAGTAATTAAAAGAGGGCATAAAGTTGATTTGATAGAATTACCTTTGGTTCTAGAAGACGCTGTTCAAATGATTAAAAAAACGAAGGATGTTGAAAATCTATTATTATCTCTAAAACTCGAACAAGAATTGGAAAGAATAAAAGTGAGGAAAATAAGAGCTGGGAAGGGAAAAATGAGAGGGAGAAGATATAAAGTAAAAATCGGTCCTTTGTTTGTTATAAGTGAAGATAAAGGATTGGGAAAGGCATGTAAAAATATTCCTGGTGTTGATGTCAGAAATGTTAAAGAAATTTCTGTCGAAGATTTGGCTCCAGGTGCCTTAGCAGGAAGGTTGACGATCTTCAGTCAGAGTGCGATTAAGAATTTGAGTGGTTGATATGGATCCGTATGAAGTCTTAAAATATCCTCACATGACAGAGAAGAGTATAAGTTTAGTAGAAAAAGAGAATAAGCTAGTTTTTATCGTCGATAGAAGATTCGATAAAGAAGATATCAAAAAAGCGTTTGAAGAAGTTTTCAAAGTTAAGGTTGAGAAGATAAACACTATGATAACAAGAGAAGGAAAAAAGAAAGCCTTCATAAAATTAAAAAAAGAATTCTCTGCTGCCGATGTTGCGGTTAAGCTTGGAATGATATAATTTCTTTTAAATTGCCGTTTTAGATAAGTTTAAATAACTTTCTACTGTTATTAACTACAGGCATATTCCCATTAAATTTAACTAGAATTCATGTTTATCAACAAATCAAAACAAAAATGAAAAGTCTAAAAATCCAGACTTGGAAACGAAACCCAAAACGAGTAAAGTATTATTTTAAATGGGTTTCAAGAACGAAAGAAAAATTCTTTTAGAAATGGATAGATGTATTACTAACTGAGGGTGTGAAAGTATTTTCTATTCCTGTCTTACTTGAGAATAGACTAGTCTTAAGTCTATTTGATGAATCATAAGCATTGTTTAACAAAAAAGGGGAAATGGCAATGTAAGAAAAATTAAAGGAAAACTATTTCCCTTTTTTTCTATATCTCACAGTCATTCTTTACAGAATGACCCGCGTGGAGGTAAGAAATGTACCCCATAAAGCGGATCAAATACGAGTAGATAGGGAGAAGGACGATAGACATTTTTTTCTTGTCTATCATTACCCGCTAGATGAAGGTGGACGGTAAGAAATAAAAGCTCTCCAACGTGAGGTAATGCCCGCTCCACTGGAAGTGAAAAATGTTTCCTAAAGCAAAAGGAGTGAAAGTAAATGCAAAAAATGAAAATAGTACTACAAGCAGCAGCACTGGTAATGGCAATTATGGTTGCGAGCTATTTTCTAGCAGCAATCCCAGTTGCTAAAGCTACTCCAATAACTGACCCCGAAACGAGCAAAACAGACATAAGCAAAGTTGATCTAATATACTATACAATCATTGCGACGAATGGCAAAGAAACGCACAAATATCAAATCGCCATAGATAGAGGCAGCATAGCAAAGGCTAGACAAATGATAATGGCCGAACAAATGGACGCACAAGATGCGACAATGGAAATAGCCAGTCATATACACTTGACAGCAGAACAAAAAGTCATCATTCTCAATTCGACATCAGTAAAAATCATGGCCGGAGACAGCTCATACGTAGAGATAACAGGCTGGCTCATGCTATGGGGCTTGCCATATGGAGCATTTTACCACATGCACTTGTGCGCTATAGATGCAATCAACTATGACACCGCCATAAACGCAGCAATCGTGATATTCGCTTTCTTGACAGTTGTGCTACTTGCGACAGTGATAGGCGCTGTATTATGTGCAGTTGTAGCATTAACCCTTGGCATGATCAAAGTCGACTACAATGCCATGTACGGCGCTGATCATAATGCAGACAACAGCTTTGACATGTGGTCTGAAGCCACTTTCTACCAAACCTACTGCACATTTATGGTCATCGATACTCCAAGATATCAATGGCTGGCCACGATGGTAGGTGCCTACATAATGGTAGACAAAACTACTGGCAAATCATCATGGGGCAACGGATCAAATATGCATCATGGTGGCGGCGGCTGCAGAGCGTACGCAATATAGAATCGACAAAGGTGACCTTTGATGGATCCATATATAGTAGAAACACTCATGGAACAACATCTAAGACACGTCTTTTACGTCAGCCTCGTCATCTCAACAATGGCAGTAGTAGCAATTGGCGTCATGTATTTCCGAAAGTCTAAGCGTCTTCCAAGTCGGAGAACAGCAATCGCTATTCAATTGATAACAGGAATAATTCCTACGTCAACCCTAATCGTCGATTTGATTCTCGCAGCGCTCGACGGCATAAACATAACAACCATCATGAATTCAATGAATGCATTCGAAGGCATGATATGGGTATACATAGCTTTTCTGATAATTCACTTCGGCGTCGGAATCAGAGCAATCAGAAAATTGCCAGAAAAACTGCCATTAGAAAAGCTTAAAACGCGAATCTCTCAGAGCCTTACTCCATAATTGCATTGGCTGCAAATATCTTCCATCCTTTTTTTATATTTCTAAGGATAATATATATACATTAATAAATATATTATTATTGTTTATTAATAAGAAAACAGAGAAGTTTTAAATAATTATTTATAATAACAAAGATAATTCACTTAAGTGATAACATGGGAAAGAGAATAATAGCAAGAGCAAGAGGTAAAGGTGGACCAAGGTATAGAGTACCTTCTCATAACTACGCCGGTAGAGTTGAGTATAATTTTTCAAAGAATAATACCGTCGGTTTAGTAACAGACATAATTCATGATTCTGGCAGAAATGCTCCAGTTGCTATCATCGAATTTCCTGATAAAACAAAAAAATTACACATAGCACCTGAGAGGTTAAAAGTTGGTGATATTATAAGTTATTGGTCTGGCTTTAAAACAGGAAGTGTAGTACCATTATCAAATGTACCTGAAAACACAAAAGTATTCAGTGTAGAAACTTATCCTGGTTCTGGACCTAAAATTTGTAGAAGTTCTGGTTCTTTTGCAACTGTAATGGGTAAAACTAAAAATAGAGTAAAAATCATGTTTTCTTCTGGAAAAATAAAAGAAATAAATGAGAACTGTCTTGCAACTATTGGCGTGCCAGCAGGTGGAGGAAGAAAAGAAAAACCATGGATTAAAGCTGGTATAAAAGTTTATGCAATGAAAGCTAGGGGTAAATTATATCCAAGAACTAAGGCGGTAGCAATGAACCCAGTCGACCATCCATTCGGTGGAAAGACAAAACCAGGTATGTCTAAGAGTATTTCAAGAGATGCTCCACCGGGTGCAAAGGTAGGTTCTATATCTCCTAGAAGAACGGGTAGAAGAAAGAGATGATGGTATGGTAAGGATTTTTAAGTACAAAGGCAAAACATTGGAAGAATTGAAGAGCATGAACTTAGAGGGATTTTCAAGATTATTAGCAAGCAAGGAAAGAAGAAGTTTATTGAGAGGCTTAACAGAAAGACAAAAAAAATTATTGGAAGATATTAAAAAAAGTCCGGAGCAATTCTATAAGACACATGAAAGAGATATGGTCATACTACCAGAGATGATTGGTATTAAATTTGGAATTTACAGTGGAAAAGAATATAAGACGGTTCAAGTAATCCCTGAAATGATAGGTCATCGTTTAGGTGAATTTGCATTGACAAGAGTAAGAGTCATGCATTCGGCACCAGGTGCAGGTGCAACTCGTGGTTCAAAACACATACCGCTTAAGTGATCATGATGGAAAAAATAGCAACTGCAAGTAGACCAATGGCACATGTTTCAAAAAAAGATTCTGTAGTAGTTTTTAGGCAAATAAATAACAAGTCTGTAGAAAAAGCAAAAATGTTTTTAAACAATTTAATCGATGAAAAAGTTGATATTGATGGAAAGCATTATACTGGAGCAACGAAGGAGATACTTAAATTAGTAGAAGAAGTTGAGAATAATGCAGAATCACTGGGTTTGGACAAAGAAAAATTATTTGTAAAGGAAGCATTAGCAAATCAAACTTTCAGATTCATGTTACCCAAGAGCAGATGGTCCCATAGAGGGAAAAAAGCGAAACTCTGTAATTTGAAGTTAACTGTAGGGGAAAGATAATGGCTGTAGAAAAACATTTTGTCGAAGAGGGAATAAGGGAAGCTGATATAGAAGAATATTTGAGCAAAGAATTTGATAGGGCTGGTTATAGCCATATTGAAATTCAAAGGACACCTTTAGGAACGAGGATAATAGTTTATGCTAATAGACCTGGCTTAGTCATAGGTAGATCTGGTTCTAGGATAAAAGAAATGACTGATAATATTCAACGGAAATTCAAACTAGAAAATCCTATGTTAGACGTGAGAGAGGTAGATAATCCTTTCCTTGATGCCCAAGTAGTTGCTAACAATATAACAAAGAGTTTAGAAAGAGGGGGTTTTTACAAGAAAGTGGCGAACTATTATATCGACGAAATAATGAAAGCCGGTGCAGTTGGCGTTCAAATAAGAATTGGTGGAAGGCTAGGTGGTGAGAAGTCAAGATTCCATAAATTCAACAAAGGCTATATAAAACATTCTGGATATTATGCAGATAATCTTGTAGATAAAGGTAAAGCTACTGCGACAACTAAACCTGGAATAATTGGTGTTCAAGTCAAAATTTTAAAAGAAATTCCTGAAGAGGAGTTAAAAATTATTGAAGAAAAAAAGGTAGAGAAAATTGAAGATAAAGGAAATGAGAAAACTAAAGCCTGAAGAACTTGATAAAAAATCAGGCGAATTGAAGTTGGAATTATTGAAAGAGAGGGGGAATATAGAAATGGGTGGAAACGTAAAAAACCCCGGGAGGATAAAAGTTATTAGAAGGGATATAGCTAGAATAGCAACTTTGAAAAAGGAGACGGAAAGTAAGAAATGATTAACCCATTTAATTCTAATCAAAAAGGTAATCTATTTATTGTTTCTTTTGAGTATATAACTTCAAGTAGGAGTGAGGAATGAGTCCAGAAAATTGTCCTGTTTGTGGTCTTCCAACTGATTTATGCACATGTAAAATTATAGAAAGGGAAGAAAGAAAGATTAGGATTTATACTACGATCAGAAAATTTAAAAAACCAATAACAATCGTAGAAGGCGTGGACGAGAAATCTGGCAAGTCTATTTCTAAAGAGTTAAAGAGAAAACTTGCATGCGGTGGAACCTTTAAAAATGGCAAGATTGAGCTACAGGGAAACCATAAGGAAAGAGTTAAGCAATTAATGATAAGTCTTGGTTTTGATAAGAATCTGATAGAAGTTTCTTAAAAAATGCGAGTGCGGGGTTTAACTGTTTTTTACTAATTGAATTTTTATTGTTCAGAATTTCTTTCTAGTTCTACTAATAAATCATTCAATAACTTATCATCCCTAGTGTCATTTTCAAGAACTTCTATTTTTCCAGATGTCAAATCTTCATTCAATTCTAATTTTTTTTCTACTCCATGCGTCAAATCTTCTATTTTTAATAAGTGGGGGTAAACTTTTTGGCTTTCGAAGAATCTATATAATACTAATTTAATGTATTGCCCCGATGGTTTAGATAGTTTTAAAAGGTATTCTGCATATTTATTGTCTGCAATAATAAATTCACGGTCATTTATTGGTTCATCACCGATAAGATAATCCCATTTCAGGGCTCTAACTGGTGTTGTAACTAGCTTTTTGATTTGTATGCCAATTTGATCAGAATGACAATCTGTTATCGTTTTATTATATTCAACTAGGTATAGATGCGTAGCATAGTCTCTTTTACCCAGTAGTTCTTGAAAAATATCTAGAAAAGTTTGGGGTTCATTTAAGTTGCGATCTGAAACCATAATTTTATAGAGCAATTAAAACTTAAATCCTTTATTGCGAGGTTTTTTCAATTTTGTCCGTCTTAAATTTAAATACAAATCACTAAACTTGATAGCATGCCAATAACGCCTTATAATCTAGTAAGACATGAATTAATCGGATTAAAGGCAGAAATAAAAGATAGTACAAACAAGAATCAAATGGGTTTAAAAGGCAGGGTAATAGATGAAACTTTTAAAACTCTGAAAATAGAAACTGATAAAGGAGAAAAGGTTATACCTAAAGACATAACAATATTTATATTTACGTTGCCAAATGGAACAAGAGTTCAGGTCGAGGGTAAAATATTGCTAGGAAGGCCTGAAGATAGGATTAAGAAAAAATTGCCAAGATGGTAAAATGAAAAAAAAGGAACAAAAAGCAAGAGATATTGGATATGATGTAAAAGTACCAGAAAAAATGTGTAGTGATGATAATTGCCCATTCCATGGTACTTTACCAATTAGAGGTAAGATTCTTGAAGGGACTGTACATTCAGATAGAATGGGCAGGACTGTCATAGTGGAAAAGAATTACATGCACTTTATTCCCAAATATGAAAGATATGAAAGAAGAAAGAGCAGAATGGCAGCTCATAATCCTGAATGCATAAATGTAAAGAAAGGAGACAAGGTTAAAATCGCAGAATGCAGACGTTTAAGCAAGACAAAACACTTTGTTGTTATAGAAAAGATGTGATAATATGAAAGCGATAAAGGCCAGCATAACAAAATGTTTACCTGTAGGTGCATACATAAATTGTGCAGACAATACTGGAGCTAAGGTATTGCAATTAATATCTGTATTCCTATACAAGGGAAGACGAAGAAGAAAGCCTTCTGCAGGAGTAGGCAATATGATCAACTGTTCTGTAAAAGAAGGAACAGTTAAGTGGAGAAAACAGGTTGTTAGAGCTGTAATAGTCAGACAGAAGAAAGAATTCAGGAGACCTAGCGGTTTAAGAGTAGCTTTTGAAGATAATGCAGCTATAATGGTTAATGAAAAAGGCGAACCGGTTGGAACGCAAATAAAAGGTCCTATCGCCAAGGAAGTCGTAGAAAGATATATGAGTATAGGTAAAATAGCTAGTTTAGTGGTTTAAATGAAATTTTGGTCAAAACAATGGAAATCATCTAAAAAGCCAAGAAAACAAAGAAAGTATGTTTATCATGCACCTCTTCACATTAGACATAAATTTTTCTCTGCTCATCTTTCAAAAGAATTGCAACAAAAATATGGAAGAAGGTCTTTTCCTGTAAGAAAAGGCGATGAAGTTGAAATTATGAAAGGTAGTTTCAAGAAAAAAAGGGGCAAAGTAAGCAGAGTGAATACCAAAAAAATCAGAATATTTATAGATGGTATAACGAGGAAAAAAGTTGATGGAACAGAAATTCAAGTACCAATCTATCCGAGTAAAGTGAAAATAATCAATTTAAATCTTGAGGATAAAAAGAGGTTAGAAGCTTTAAGTATAAAAAAGGAGTAAAAACATGGCAAGACATCTGAAAAGACTCTCGGCACCAGGGTTCTGGAAAGTTCCGAAAAAGGGAAGAACTTGGGTAGTGAGTCCAAGACCAGGACCGCATAAGAGAACTGAATGCATACCACTCATGATTATTATGAGAGACATACTAAAATTAGGAGATACGGCTAGAGAAGCAAGGAAAATAATGACATCGAAAGAAATCCTTGTAGACGGAAAACCGAGAAGAGATACTAATTATCCTGTTGGTTTAATGGATACTATTGAAATCCCAAAATTGAATAAATATTATCGTATGGTTTCTACGCCAAGGGGTTTATCTTTAATAGAAATTCCTAAGGACGAGGCTAAGTTAAAGCTGTGTAGGATAAAAGACAAAACGATTACTAAAGGTGGAATATTACAATTGAATTTACATGATGGGAAAAATATACTAATCGAAGATAAAAAAGCCAAATATAATACAGGTGACTCACTCTTAATTCAAGTTCCTGAGCAAAAAATAACTAAACATTTGAAAATGGATAAGGGTTCTGTTGCTATTATAACTAGTGGGCAAAACATCGGTAAAGTAGCTAAAATAAAGGATATTGTAATAAGAAGGACAAGAGAACCTAACAAGGTTATTTGTGAAGGAAAGGAAAAAGAGTTCGAAGCCATTATTGATTATGTTTTTGTAGTAGGAGAAAACAAACCAGAGATAAAAGTGGTTCAATGAAAGAAAATCCGATGCGGGAAATAAGAGTGGAAAAAGTAACTCTTAACATAGGTTGTGGAAGTGATCAGGATAAATTGAAAAGAGCTGAGAAACTTCTTAAAAATATAACTCAAAAAAAGCCGCTTATCACAAAGACAATGAAAAGATCTACTTTTGGTGCTATAAAAGGAAAACCTATAGGAGTTAAAATTACTCTCAGAAAGGAAAAGGCTGTAAATTTCTTAAAGGACGCTTTAACCGCTGTTGAAAATGAATTAAAGGATAAACAAATCAATGGTGGTAATTTTTCTTTTGGAATAAAGGAATACATAGACTTACCGAATGTAAAGTATGATGCTGATGTAGGGATAATTGGAATGGATGTTTGTGCGACATTAGAAAGACCTGGTTTCAGTATTAAGAAAAAAAGGATAACTAGAAAGATAGGCAAAAAGCATTTAATATCTAAAGAAGAAACTATTGACTGGCTAGTTAAAAAATTCGGGGTGAAGATTGGTGGAAGATGATATATGGCTCATGGAAATGACTACTAAGTTGAGTGGCGTCATACTTAAAAAGGCTTTATTGGAAAAAAATTTTGAAAAAGTTTACAAACGTGTTTTTGAACAGATTTCTGTAAAAGTTTTTGAGGACGATATGAACATTCTTGAGATACTCGGCAACGTCGGTGGTTGATTGAAGAAAAAGGATATGAAGTTTGGCAGAGGAGCCTATGCATGCAGAAGATGTGGCAGATATGGTGGAGTTATAAGAAAATATCATTTGAATTATTGCAGGCAGTGTTGGAGAGAAATTGCTAGAAAAGTTGGGTTTAAAAAATATAGCTAGTTCTTAAACAGTTAATTTGAAACTATACAAAAGTAAGAGAAGGAATATCGGATTTGTAAAAATCGCCATAAGAAGAGAATATTTGTTGATTGTTTTTATATTTAGTTTTATTTGCTTGGAAACAAGCCATTTAAAAATAAGAAATATTATCACTCCACTTAAAATGGAATATATCCCAGTAAATACTAAGAAGGATCTGGATAACGGAATCAAAATCACAGGAAAAATTAATAAAATTTCCAGGATTCCTACAATAATCGTATACTTAATAAAAAGCCATACCCACGACCACTCTGATATTTTTATTTTTCTCTTATCTAATTTGAATATTATAAACACAACAAAAATGTTCCATATGCAACTAATAATAAAACTAACTATAATTAAAGCTGGCAAAAAAACTCCTAAAAAAAATAGCATTGCAATTCCTGCATCTGCATTAACAATGGGTAAAGACAGAACTATTCCTAAAAGTAAAATATAAAATAACCTAACATTAACCATAGTAATATTTTAATTATTGGGCTTATTAATATTCTGAAAATTGTTTTCAATTTTGTCCAATGATTTATCTTAATATTTTTATACGCTAAAAAAATAGTATGCTTGAGATATTATTTTTGGTTGTAGCATTTATTGGATCTACAGCTGCTGGATTGTATGATTTGAAGACTACAGAAATACCGGATGAAATTCCTTACACTATGATGGCTGTTGGTATTATAGGGGGTGTAATTAAGTCATATCTTGCTTGGAGTTACATGCCTCTGGTATTTTCATTTACAGTAGGCTTAGGTTTCTTAGGCTTCGGATTAATTATGTATTATACTGGTCAGTGGGGTGGTGGGGATGCAAAAATACTTTCTGGTGTTGGCTTTCTTGTCCCAACATTACCTTCATATGTTACTAAAACATTATTTTTCCCATTTTCATTGAGCTTTTTCTTTAACTTGTTTTTGATAGGTGCCATTTACATGATTGTCTATGCGCTTGTTTTATCCATAATAAATAGAAAAATTTGGACTGCATTTTTTAAAGATATGAAAGCTAATGTAAAAACATTATTAATTTTTGATTTTTCTTTAGTTGTATTTTTCATTTTAATAGGATTCATTTTCACAAAATTTTTTAACTTTACATTTTCTGATAATTTGCTCAATCTTAATTTAACCCTAGTTTTACTCTGTACTGGCTTATTCTTGTTATGGAAATTCGTTAAAGTAGTCGAAGAAGTAGGATTCAGGAAGAAAATACCTGTTTTTCAACTGAAAATAGGGGATGTCCCCCTCGACTTTAAGGTATGGGAAGGTGTGACAGAAAAAGATTTAACAAGAATAAAAAAATCTGGCAAGAAATATATATGGATTAAGGAAGGGGTGAGGTTTGCACCTGCTTTTCCTTTGGCTTTGTTATTTACTATTTTTTATGGTGATGTGATACTTTTGTTAATTAACTATGGTTCTTCTATCTGATTTTGTATCATTTCAATTCGTAAGTTACATACCAAAAACATTTACCATAAAAGATATTCTTTATATCAAATCCTTCAACATGCTTATCAAAAATTTTAATCAGTTCTTTAACAGAAAAATAATTTTTCAATATCAGATTTTCACTTCCATCTTTTAAAATTCTCAATTTATATGTATTTTCATCGCCTTCTTTGGTTATTAATTCCCCTCCAACACCAGCAATATAAACATTGTCTGCAATAAATACTCTCGATAGTGGTTGGAGTACCCTATGAAAACCTTTTAAGAAAGAATCAATTTTATTTCTTGGAATGTGTGAAAGCCAAAGATTTGCTAATCCCCCATTAAATGAACCATTTTCGAAGGATAGATTGTAAGCATCTTCCGTACGAAATGAAACAGGACATTTGTATTGTTTTCTTTTTGCAATTTTCAATACTTCTTGCACAATATCTGTCGCAACTATGCTTTGAGCCGTTTCAGATAGAAATTGTGTCCAATATCCAGTTCCACATGCTATTTCAATAACTCTTCTATCTTTGAATATTTTTTTTAATGTATCTGCTATCTTTCTCTGTTCTTCTTGTCTAACAGGATCATCTCTATGATAAATTTCTTCATATTCTTCTGCTCGCCTTCTATAATAATCATCCATATTTTATAATGATAATAGATAAAATAATATTTTTAATTCTTTCATCAGAACAAAAATCTATTTGATTAAACGGTGTACTTAATAGGGGTGATTATGATATTGAAACCTTATAATTTTTTGGCTTTTATAAACTACCCGATTTTATTTTTTCTATAAAATCTTTCCTAAAATAATTAATATCGACCTTTTCTAACCAACCCAATTCATTCGCTATTAAAAACATTTTTACCATACTCTCATACAAATCTTTTCTATCTTTATATCTGTTAAAGAGCTGTTTCTCTTCTTTTGTAAGTTGATGTTCATCAAAAGATTTTAGTTTTTCAATTTCGCTTTTTTCCAAATATGAATATAAAGATTCGATTTGTGATGTATGCCCTTTAATACCTAATAAAGGCCCCTTTACTAAAAAATGACCTTCCGAACTTCCAACAACATCTTTCTGGCCTTTTACAACTCTAACTTCTTTAAATTCTGGGCCAGGATGTATTCCCAAAGATTCTAAAGCTTCTTTTGTTCTTGAATCAGGAGTTGTTGGAACAAATTCTGGCAATGGTTTGTTTGGGTCATCAATCGTTCTGAACAATGGTTGGTTTATTACTGTGAAAACTGCATCCGCATTATATCTTCCAATTTGCATAAAACTTTTACCAAGTGCTTTTCTTTTTCCATATACCCTATAAAAATCCCTATACATATCATAATCAAAAGAAACTTTTCCCAAACCTCTTAATGTCGTTTGTCTTGGTTTTAATTCTAATTCTTCAGTTACGTACTTATCCAATGTTTTTAAAACGCCTAATACAGAAGAAGAACTGGATACAGAAGCATGGAATCTTGTACCTTCATACATTCCTTCTGGCACTAAGCCAGATCTAACCCATACTAAATCATAATCTTTAAATCTTTCTGATTGAGTCAAAATTTCTTCAAAATCAATAGTCAAAATTTTCATATTTTAAAATAAAAATTATTAAAAATTTAACCTTATCATTAAAACGCAGTAATTATGCGATAGGTGAAATAACGAGGAATTTGTGAATGGAAACATCTTATTAAATACACCTATGAATCTATCTGATTCTGGGTTGATTTTGATTTGAAGATATAAATTTAACATATTAATGTAAAGTTATGAGTAGACCGTATGAAGCAAGAAGAGAATACCTAAAAACTCGTACTTATGTATGGAACTTTACCTTAAGAACACGTACAGGATACTCTTTAAATAAGATTGTTGATTCATTAAAAGGAATTGAAGGAATAAAAATTGTAAGTTCAAAACAAATTAAAGATTTTACATACGATTTTATAATCAACTTTCAAACTAGAAATGAAGAAGAATTTAATAAAAAATGGTATGAATTAATCCAAATATTGAATGAAGATTTCAAAAAAACTAATATTATAGAACAAAACACTTGGCCTTGATTAGAACAAAAATCTATCTGATTCTATTGAGTTTATTGAGAATAAACTTAAATCTCTAACATTTTGTTTTCTTCTTTATGGAGTATGAATCTAGGTTTAGAAAAGACGTCAGTAATCTATTTCAAATCGGTATGGAATTGTACAAAATAGATGATCAATATACTGAAGTAAGGATGTTTTTAAAACAATTTGCTGTGATACCAAAACATTTGAAACATCTTATGAAAGGTTGAATTTTTTTCAAGAACAAAAATCTATCTTATTCGGTAATTAGAAACATTACAGAAATTTTCATAAGATCTTTCAATTCTAACTATTGGATCATACCCTTCACGAACTATTTTGATACGCCCTTCAGTTAGACAGGTTATATAGAAATCACCACCGCATCCCATACTATCGAAAACACTCTTAGGAACTTCCTGCCCATATACATCTAATATATAATTGAGCATTCCAGACCCATTTGGTTTGGGAAATACATCTTTGAACATGTCCACTAATTCGAGTAAAACCTTTTTAAGACTATTGTGTAGGAAAAAATTTCATTTCTCCAATCTTTCGACTCCATTCATAAAAGGAATTAAAATTTTAGGGATAATAACCGAACCATCTTTTTGTTGGAATTGCTCTAATATCGCTATCATAGCCCTGCTAGTAGCCAGTGCTGTATTATTAAGAGTGTGAATAAAACCTACTGGTGCTTGACCTTCTTTTTCTTTATATTTTATGTTTAATCTTCTGGCCTGATAATCAGTACAATTAGAATTCGAGCCTACTTCTCTGAATTGACCGTCTGCCATCCATGCTTCAGTATCATATTTTTTAGCAGCTATAATTCCTATATCCCCTGTACATACATTAACTACCCTGAAATGAAGGCCTAAACTGGTATAAAGATCTTCAGCATTTTTTTGTAATTCTTCATGGAATTTCCAAGAATTTTCAGGCAAGCAGAAAATGAATTGTTCTGCCTTATTGAATTGATGCATCCTGAATAGACCTTTTGTATACTTGCCATGAGCGCCAACTTCTTTTCTAAAACAGGGACTTGCTCCAACTAATTTTATGGGTAAATCATCTTTTAGCAGAATTTCATCCATGAACATGGCTGCCATGGGATGCTCTGAAGTGGCAATCAAGTAAAGATCTTCATTATCTATTTTGTATAACTGATCTCCGAAAAATTCTAAATCTGTCACCCCTAAGTAGGGTTTTCTTTTCATCATAAATGGTGGCTCGATGAATAAGTAACCCCTTTTTATCATGAAATTTATCGTATAATTTAAAATTGCAAAATCGAGTAAAGCTAAATCTCCTTTGAGATAATAGAAACCATGTCCTGCAATTTTGGCAGCTCGTTCAGAATCTATTAAATCCAGCCCTTTTGCAATCTCAATATGATTTTTAGGTTTAAAATCAAATTTTGGTGGTTTTCCTACAACTTTTACAACAACGTTGTCGGTCTCATCTTTTCCATATGGCACAGATTCGTGCAGGATATTTGGTAAACTTAAAAGGATTTCATCAACTTTCTTTTTGCATTCTTCTACTTGAACTTCTAGTTCTTTTATTCTATCAGGAATTTGTTTTACTTCTTTCATTTTTTGCTTGACATCTTTATTCTTTTTCTTCAAATCTGCGATTTCTTGCGTAATTACATTTCTTTTTTGCCTAAGTTGGTTGGCCTCTTGAATCAATTCTCTCCATTTCTTATCGTATTTTATCAAATCGTCGACTAGTTTTATCTTCTCTTCATCCTTTCTTTTTTTCAAATTATTCTTAACAATTTCTGGATGTTCTCGAATCAATTTTATGTCTAACATATGAAAACTCCTGATAATATTTTTGTTTAGGAGTTTAAATTTAATAAAATAAAGATTAAATCTCTTTTCTGAGTTTGTATTTTTATAAAAACAAATATAATATATCTATAGGTGTTGAATTGGCAGACCAAAAAGCCTTAGTTGAAGCCGCATTATTCGTCTCTGAAACACCGGTAACTGTTCAAAAATTGTCAAAAATATGCGGGATAAGCTCTACAAAAGTTATAGAAGAGATAATAGTAGAAATAAAGAAAGAGTATGATTCTGAATCTCACGGTATACAAATAGTCTTGACTGGCGAGGGTTATCAATTTCAGGTGAAGGATGGTTTTTTGGATAAAGTCTCTAGTTTGACGACTTATTCTGACGTATCAAAAGGTGAATTAAGAACTTTAAGTATAGTCGCTTTACGCCAGCCGATTACCCAATCAGAAATAATAAAAATACAGGGTAATAAGGCATATAATTACATAAAAAACTTAGAAAGAAGGAAACTGATAAGAACTGAAAAGAAGGGCAGGACTAAAGCAATAAACACGACAAAAGAATTTGAAAGATATTTTGGAAAAAGCCTGAAAGAAATAAAAGAAAAGCTTAAACAGGTTGAAAACCCTCCAGAAATAAGCTTAAATACTTAATATATTTCTTCTGTAGTATGGATAACATAAATGATAGAATTAGACAATATCTTGATGAAGAAGGTATTATTCCTAAATCTACTTCGGGAATTATAGGGATTTTAGGAGACAGATATCAGATTTACCAGAAACTAGAAAGAGAAAAAGAAAAAAATGGAAACAGAGAGACCGATCTCAGATTCTATCAATTTTTAGCTGAAAAATTACCAGGGTTGAATATACCCACTTATGATTTATTGAGATCGCCTCTTAGAAAGATAATAGAATTTAATTTAGATTATGCTGCCAAAAAAATTAGTCCTACAGACACGGTCTTAAGTGTTGGTTCTAACACTGGACTCTACGAGACTTTTCTAGCTCAACTAGCCAAGAAAATGATATACCTAGATCTATCGAAAGAGCAAATGACAATAGCCAGAGAAAGAGCGAATAGAAGGGGATTAGGAAATACTGTATTTAGAGTTGCTGACATGGATAGTACTAATCTTATGAGTAATGAAGTTGACGTTTTATTATGTATCGATGCCCTAAAGGAAATGAGCGAAAGAGATGTTCATCCTTTGGATAGTCCGTATTTAGATGAAAGAATAAAGGAATTCAGAAGAGTACTCAAAAGGAATTCAAATGAAAAAAATGGAAAGTTGATAATAAGTGCTACATGCGAAGTTTCAGGCTTTAACCCGAATGTCCATGACTATTTACGACGCGAAGCTGAAAAATTAAGACAAAAGTTGGAAAAAAATGGCTTCGCTGGCGAAGGAATCACTGAAAAATACTGGAGCAACATTAACTTAAGAAATTTTGTTTCTCTTCTGTACGACTTACAAGTACGTGACTAAGATATTGTTAAATATCCTAAATATTAATGAAAAATTGTGAATTAAATGAACAGCCTAGAGATTTTATTTTTGATAAAGAACATAAAAGAAGATTTGGTTAGATCAAAGATTCAAAAAGTTAAACAGGTTTCTAGTAATGTTTTTTGTTTTGAATTATACAAACAAAAAATCAATCAGCTTATAATAACTACGGAAAAATTATTTGTTTCTGATAAAAGTTGTGAAGCTGGTTTATTAACAAATTTTGGACAAATTTTAAGAAAACATTTGACGAGTCAAATTATCCAAGATGTAAGACAGCATGAATTTGACAGAATTATTGAGATAGAAACTGGGGATTACATTCTTGTTCTTGAATTGTTTGGCAATGGCAATATAATCCTCTTGAATAGAACGGATAGAACTATCATAATTGCTTCAGAAATGCGGTCTTGGAGAGATAGAACGATAAAACCAAAGGTCGAATATAAATATCCACCTCCAAGAATCAACCCGCTCGAATTGAATCAAAATAAATTGAAAGAATTGTTGAAAGATAAAGAAGTTGTGAAAGTATTGGCAACTAATTTAGGCTTTGGAGGGGAGATAGCAGGAAAAATATGTGAAAGACTAAAAATCGATAAAACATCTAAAGAAATTGATACCTCAAAATTGTTTTCTTTTATAAAAAATATAGAGAAAGAATTTGAAGAATTGAATGATATAAATGAACGCTTGAAGAAGGAATTTGAGGAAGGTCATGAGATAAAAAAAGAAGTTAGTGGAATTAAAGAAAAATTGGAAAGAATTAGAAAAAAACAAGAAGAAGCATTGGAGAAATGGAAACAAAAAGAAGAAGAATACAGGAAAATTGGAAAATTATTGTACGAAAATTATGAAGAAGTAAAGAGAAAACTCGATTCTAATCTAAAAAAAATAGATATTCAAGGATTAAATGTAGAACTTGATATTAGAAAATCTGTGCAAAAAAATGCAGAAGTTTATTTTGAAAAGGCTAAGAAAACTAAGAAAAAAGTTGAAGGCCTGTTGAAAGCAATGAAAGAAATCAAGAAGAAAGAAGTATCAGAAGCGAAAAGGGTTGAATCAGTTAAAGTGGGAAAGGATTGGTATGATAAATTCAGATGGATTAAATCCTCAGATGGATTTTTATTAGTTGCAGGAAAGGATGCTCAAACGAACGAGAAATTAATAAGAAAACATATGAAACCAACTGATTTAGTATTTCACACTGATATCACTGGTTCACCATTTGTTTTAGTGAAGAATCCTGAAGGGAAAGAAATTCCTGAACAAACTATAAAAGAAGCAGCTGAATTTTGTGGAAGTTATTCTAAGGCTTGGAAAGTTGGAATTTTTGCTGTCGATGTCTACTATATAAAACCTGATCAAGTGAAGAAAGAAGGTGGGTTACCTACTGGTTCTTTTATGATTCATGGGAAGAGGGAATGGGTTAGACAGATTCCTGTTAAAGTTGCAGTTGGGATTAAAGAAAATGAAGTTATTTTTGGCCCTGAGGATATGGTTAAGAAAAAAGTTTCAAATTTTATTTTAATAGTCCCAGGGGATAAACCTGCTAACGAGGTCGCAGACAAAATTCAGAAAACACTAAAGACAAAAGTTGAGAAGGAGAAAATTGTCAGAATTATTCCTTATGGCAAGGGCCGATTGTTAGAATAAATTTAATATATTTAATGCAATTTAGAATAAAATTTTGACTTAATGTGTCTATTAATAGTTTAAAGATGATAGAAAATTTGGTTAAAACTTTTTCTTTTTAACAGGAGTGGGGTGTGGAAGATCAAAAAGATAATCTTGTTTGCAGTGGTTTTCTTCTTTCTTATTACAAAAAGTGTTGGTGCCATACAATATATCAATTTTTGTGGAAGCTTATCGATGTCAGGAGAAACTTATTTTTTGACAGCTGACATTTCAACATCAAGTTCTGATTGTATCACCATTGCAGCAGGCGGAATAAACCTACAGTGTCAAGGCCATATAATTTCAGGTCCAAGTCCAGGTTCTTCATTTAGAGGTATATTTGCTTCAGGGAAAACAGGAATTACGATTAATAATTGTAAAGTAATAAATTTCGGTTATGGGATAAGGTTCGAAGGCTCGAGTAATAATATCTTAACGAACAACAATGTTAGTAGCAATTCTTACGGAATATACCTGTACCAATCTAATAGCAATCAGCTTAGTTCTAATATGATGCAATCGAATTCTCAAGGAGGAATCACATTAGAGACCTCTAACAACAATAAAATACTAAACTCTCAACAAATTTCGAACAATCCTTATGGAATTTATTTAATGAACGGTGCTAGTAACAACAACATAACGAAAAATAACCTTACGAACAATAATTACGGCATATACATTATCGCCGGTTCGCAGTTTAATTATATCTATGATAACTTTTTCAATAACACAAACAATGCCTTTTCCCAAGGACTTATGAATTACTGGAATGTTACGATTGGTGGTAATTACTGGGACGATTACACTGGTAATGATACCTCTATCCCACCTGATGGAATTGGGGATAACAAATTACCTTACAACTCAAGCGGAAATATAACAAATAGGGGTGATTATCTACCTCTTGTTAGATTAGACACAACCCCACCTCAATATTCAAACATTAATGAACCACAAGATCCGAGCGTTTATTCCTCATCAGCCACTTACAATTTCAACATAACATGGACTGATAACGTTGCTGTCGGTCAAGTAATATTCCAGATAGACGATAAGAATTATACAAACTTAATAAAGACAGGGGATGTTTACAGTTTGACGATACCAGCATGTGCTTACAGCGGTGGGGGAGGCGGAGGTGGCAGTAGATTCTATATGATGTCTATGGATCCAATCACTCCTTTGATTGAATTATATAAGTTCTTGACTGGTGGTGTTGCTAATGCACAGGAAACTCCTTGTCTTGGAATAGGAACTCATACTTATAGATGGTATGCAAATGATACGAGCAATAATTGGGCTTATACTGGAACTTATACCTTCACAATCTTCAGGACAGACCCAGTCTCAATTTACATAGATTCACCAGAGAATAGAACTTATTCTAGTAACATAGTGGATATCAAATATACTGTATCTTCACCGTTCGAGATATCATGGATCGGATACAGTCTGGACAGGAAGCCTAACGTGACTTTAACTGGAAATACAACGATAAACGTCAATGAAGCTGTTCATAATATTATATTCTATGGGAACACGACTTATGGTGTAACTAACTCATCAGACAGGATTTACTTCACTGTTTTATTGCCAAAAACAAGTACTACTTCTATCAGAACAACAACTACGACAAGACAGACTACAACTATCATATCCTGTACTTGTACAGCTTGGAAAGCAACTTACATTTGCTGTACTGGCGGAAAAGGAAAGTGGACTAGAACATGTACGCCAAAGGCATGTCAGGCTGAGAGCAAGTGTGAAGGACCTTGCGCTGTTTAAGTCAATCAAATAATTAGATTTCATTTGGTTTTACTTTGTTTGTAAGTTCTTTCATTTTTTCTATAAATTCTTCAGCAACATCTATTAAATATTCAGCTGTATCCTTCGAATGTACATACCTATAGTCAGCATCTTCTCTAGATAGCATAGCTCCTTTGTAATCATTGACAAATTTGAATTGTAGTTTACCTTCTTTCGACAATCTCTCTAGAACAATTCCAACTGCAAAGTGTCTTTTTTCTCTCAAACCCAAGGAAAAAAGTACTGCCTTAGCTGCATGAAACATCGAATAATAAGTCTTAACTATCGACCACTTAAAATCATTCTCTTCTAACGCATCCTTAGCCCTACTTAAATCATAATTAGCTTCGTCTAGTTCTTTTTGAGTGAGTTTTTTATCAACTTGTATTTTTCTTAAAAATCCTTCTTGTAAACATTCTTCTACATCCATTAAATTAACCTCACTTTATCCTTTTCAACTCTTTCATAGAATGCTGGATCCTTTCTTGATATCTTACTCCATTCCAATTGAGAGAAAGAGCTTATCTTAACTCTTCTATTCAGTTTTTTCTCAATGTTTCCTATAAGTTCTATGAGTTCATCTGATGTTTTACCGATGACAAGTAGGTCGATATCACTTTCTTCTTTATCTTCACCTCTAGCACCACTACCATAAAGGTAAATCTCAACTTCATTCATTTTTTTGAATTCGGGTATGAGAAACGAGATTAATTTAAGTCTTTTTAATTCTTTCATCAGAAAGTTGTCAGTTTTAAGTCGATAAAGAATCATACGGCCACTAGTTCTTTTAGAGATGTACTCGTATTCAGTCATTACTCTTAACCATTTTATAGAGCTTGCTTTAGCTATTTTCAATTTTTTTCTAATTTCAGAGTCGTAGAATTCCTTAGATGGGTTGTCCATAAAAAACTCTAATATTTTCATTGCCGTTTTCTTTGTCAGTAGTTCAAATAATTGTGGCATATGGTTCAATTAATTATACTATAGTTCATATATTTATACTTTATGGTTCATTCAATTATACCTTATTAGAATTAGAAAAGGTATTGTTAAAGCTTTACTTAATGCTGAAAGACAGTTTATAAGGACGAAAAGATTCTGGGGATAATAATTCTCAATTAAAACCCGTAATTAGATAGATTTTTGTTCTTACAATATAGAGATTTAATTTTATTATTGCATTAATGATACAGGGATGGGGTGTTGAGGAAGGTATTATTCATTGTTATTACTTTATCTTTTTTTTCAAGGATTACTATAAAGTGCAACAACAGTATGGTAAAGTTTGTTAATGGTTCGGTTTAAAAGAATTTAAAACTATAAAAAAGAAAATAAATTCTATGAAAATTGTAATATCCCTAGGCGGATCTTTACTAACGAAAGAATTGACCCCTGAAAATTTCAAAAAGTATGCTGATGTCTTAAAGAGATTGAAGAATAAGGGCCATAAATTAGTTGTCGTTTGTGGCGGGGGAAAAGTATGCAGAGAATACAGAGATATTGCAAAAAAGTTTACTTCGGATAATATCCTTTTAGATTGGATAGGAATAGAATCGAGTCATTTAAATTCATTGACCTTAATCGCTGCATTAGGCAATGATGCACATTCTACTAGTTTCAGAACTGTTCAAGAAGTTAAGAAACACTTTGGTGATAAAATTGTTGTCTGCGGTGGAAATTTACCTGGTTCTTCAACGGGTTATGATGCCGCTCTCTTTGCCGAAGCTATTAAAGCTGATTTGCTAATAAAAGCAAGTGATATAAATGGAGTTTATTCTGCAGACCCTGATAAAGATCCGAATGCTAAGAAATATAGTAGGTTAACTCATGATGAATTCTTGAAAATCATTGAACAAAATCCACAAACACCAGGAGAATATAGGCTGTTTGATTTGAAAGCCACTAAACTTGTCAATAAAAGAAGAATAAAATTAGTTTTCATAGATGGTACTAATCCAGAAGAAATTGTAAAAGCCGTGGAAGGAACTCATAAAGGGACATTAGTCGAATAATTGATAATAGATATGCTTTTAAAGTTTTCTATTAAGATTAAATTATAGATAAGAATGAGCGGGAATGAAACTAGGATGCCTGTAGATTTTTCAGGTCCAATTGCTAATTATGTTGGTCTAATAAGACAAAGAAGACCACCTTATTATGACATAGTTCAATATCTTCTTCAAGAAATGGATTTTCATTACAAGAATTCGGGTGTAACTGAAGTTACTTACACTATCAATCCTAGAATTTTACAAGAAGAAATTGAAAAAAGAGTTAAAAATGAAAAATTAACTACTCGAAATGTTTGTCGTACTATTCTAGCGATGCTTTACGAGGCAAAATTTGAAGAGGATAATCAATTCTGGGTTACAACAACAAGTAGTGGTAGAAGAAATTATCATGTAAAAGTTAATAATAGGACTCTAGATTCACTTAGTAGAATTTTATGAATTATTTTCCTATTATAATTGGTTCCTCAAAAAAAGCGACTGTAGTGGTAGGCGGTATTCTAACCTTCAACATCGGCGATAAAGCAGCTTCAATTTGAGCTATTAATTCAGGGTTTAGGTATGGATCTTCCTTTCTACCTGTTTCTAAGAAACTTTGCTGTAATTCATGTGATATTGTGAACATTTGTCCTTTTGGAGTTGTTTTACATCCTCTATCGTTTAAAGCTATCATATTAGTTTTCCCAAGGTTTAACAAGTAATATTGTAATTGAGTAAAACTCAGATTACATCCATCTTCTTTGGGAAGTAGATGTGATTTTTTAACACCATCAACAGCTTTATCAAGAATTTTTTCTATGATTTGATATTTTTCTCTAGTTTTTTTACCGTTAAAAATCTTCATTTTTTCTTTGATTTTAGCCTTAGCAAATAAAGCAGAAGCAGCCTTGTCAGTATTTTCATCCCTTGTTCTTTGAGATAATATCGTTCCAATTAATACTTTGAAAACTTCTTTTTTATTCAAAGGTTCGACTTGAATGTTTTCTCCATATCTTTTTTTCAAAAATTCAACTAATTTCTTAGCGACAAATTTTTTTCTCATAAGAATTTATGGGATATTTTAAATTATCTTTTTATTACAATGTATTCTTCAAAAATATCGGTAAGAACAGTTGGTTGTATTGGAAGTGATAAAACAGGTGAAACCGCAGATACAATTTTTGCGGTTAATTCAGGGTTAGCTAAGGGATCTTCTTTTTCCCAAACCTTAGTAAAACATTTTTGCACTTTATAGTGGTCTGAGAAAAGTTGTCCTTTTAAAGTGGATTTATATGACTGTTTATTAGACTTAATCATGTTAATTTTCATGAGTTTAAACAAATAATCATCTAATTGTTGATAATTTATACTGCTGTCACGAGATGTTTCAAATTTAGTTTTGTCACCAGTTGCATTATCGATGATTTGTTGTATAATTCTGTATGTGTTTCTTACTTTATTTCCAAAAATATCAACTTCTGCATTCTTTTCATCTGAATCTGTGATAGATGTTACTATACCACGCAATGAAGATGATGCAGTCTCCATAATATCTTTTTTCTCAGGATTAATGTGAGGATCATTGTCTCCACATGTAGCCAACAATCTATTTTGTAATTTACTACTTTGATAAAATGTATCTGCTTTTCTAGTTGGTTTATAAATTTTTTTTTCATCCGAAACTAAAAAACCGAATTTTACAGCTATTTCTAAATAGTTTCGGACTTTATTGTTATATAAACCACACTTGCCCAGTATTTCAGGTCTTGTCAAGCCATGATAAGAATGTCCGATTATTTCAGATAACGTTTTTTCTGCGGTTCTGTATCTTTTTTCATTTCTTTGTCTGTCCATCTTTAACATTTCGATAACCAACTTTCTCTTTTATGGGAAAAAGGTTTAAATAACTAACTATTTAGTAAACAAAAACTTTATTAAGTTGCCAGACATCTTTTTTATTGCTTTTACATTTATGTCCGAACGACATATCAATATATTCCTGCCGTGTTTAGGGGTTATTCTATGGTTTTCAACCTTTTGAGTAAGAAGTTACAAGAAGTAATAGAAAAAAGGGGTTTTAAAGAGTCTACGATGGTCCAAAAGCTAGGCATACCACCTATTATTACTGGTAAGAATGTTTTATTGATAGCGCCTACTGGGGTTGGAAAAACTGAGAGTGCGATGCTCCCGATTTTTGATTTGTGGTCAAGGCAAAAACTCAATCCTATCAGTATTCTCTATATCACTCCTTTAAAGTCTTTGAACCGTGACATGTTGAAAAGATTGCTTTGGTGGGGAAATGAGTTAGAAATAGATATTTCCGTACGACATGGCGATACATCTGCGTGTGAGAGAAAAAAACAAGTCGAATTACCCAGTGACATGTTAATAACTACACCAGAAACTTTACAAGCTATACTACCTGCAAAAAGAATGAAGGAACATTTAAGAAATGTAAAGTTTGTTGTTGTAGACGAAGTTCATGAATTAGCATCATCAAAACGTGGAACTCAGTTAACTATTGCTCTGGAAAGACTGAGAGAATTGTGTGGTAATTTCCAGATTATTTCTCTTTCAGCAACTGTTGGCTCTCCAGAAAATATTGTGAAATTTATTTCTGGCGGTAAACCGATGGAGATAATTAAAGCTGTGGAAGCAAAAGAAGCAAAAATACAAGTGATAAATCCTAGACCTATTCCTTCTGATTCAAGTTTAGCAGAACAAGTTTTTACTAGTCAATTTACAGCAGCTAGGTTAAGGACTGTGCATGATTTGATTAGAGATCATACTTCTACATTAACATTCACTAACACTAGAGATTTTGCAGAAATTTTAACATCCAGAATGAAACAGGCCTATCCAAGTTTCCCTGTAGAGAATCATCATAGCAGTTTGAGTAAAGAGGTTAGAATAAAAGTAGAGAATGACTTCAAAGATCAAAAATTGAAGAGTATAGTTTGCACATCTTCGCTTGAATTGGGTATTGACATTGGTTCGATAGATTTTATTATCCAATACATGAGTCCGAGACAGACTTCTAAAATAATTCAACGTGTTGGAAGATCAGGTCATGAGAGAGGCAGAATTTCTGATGGTGTCATAATTTCAACTGATACTGATGATACTTTTGAATCTGCAGTCATAGCAAGGCAAGCGATGAAAGAAAAGTTAGAGCCGATGGGAGTTTATGAGAATTCTCTGGATATATTAGCACATCAGATTGTTGGAATGGCTATGGACAAGTATAGAATTAGTTTGGATGAGGCTTATAAAATAGTCAAAAGAGCTTATCCGTATAGAGACTTAACTAAACAGCAATTCATTCTAGTTTGTAAATTGTTGCATAACTTGAGATATCTTTTCTATAACGAGGATGATACAATCAAAATGTCGAGAAAAGGGTTTTTATATTATTTTGAAAACCTGAGCACTATTCCTGATAGCAAAAGCTATTCTGTCATAAACAGTATAACGAATGAAAGAGTGGGAAGTTTAGACGAAGAATTTGTTGCATTGCATGGTCAAGAAGGAGTGACATTCATTATCAAAGGGGAACCATGGCATATCGTGACAGTCGATGAAAGAAGAATTTTTGTAGAACCGTCCAGCGATACTGAAGCTGCCATACCTGGTTGGGAAGGAGATTTGATGCCTGTTCCTTTTGAAGTGGCAAGAGAAGTGGGTTCACTAAGAGATTCCATCTCTGATAATTTATCAAAATGTAGCAAGCCAGAATCTATAGAAGAAGTTAAGAAAAAATATCCTGTCGATCAAAATTCTGCTAGGAGAATTGTTAGAATAGTAGAAAAACAAATGAAGTATGGCATTGTTCCAACCGATAAAAAAGTTTTAGTAGAAACTGAAGATGATGCTTTAATTTTGCATACATGTCTTGGAACGAAAGGGAATGAAACTCTCGGTAGAATGTTATCAACTATTCTTGCTACTAAGATAGGTTCTGTTGGATTGAAGACTGATCCTTATCGCATAATTTTACATGTGCAAACTATGGATACTAGTTTAATTGAAGAAGCTTTGTTGAAAACCAAACTAGAGGATGTTGAACCGTTGTTAGAATTGAACGTATCTAATTCTCGTCTATTTCAATATAGGTTCATACATGTTGCAAAAAGGTTTGGCGTTATAAGAAAAGATGCAGATTATGGAGAGAGATGGTTGAGCAGGATAATTGATTTGTATAAAGGATCTCCTGTTTGGGAAGAAACTTTCAGAGAAATAAAGACAGATAAATTAGATGTTGATGTTGTAAAAGATTTTCTTGAAAAGATACAGAAGAAAGAAATTAAGATAATTTTTAAAAAAGGATTATCTCCGATAGGAAAATTAGGAATAAAGAAAAGAGCAGAATTGATCGGACCTGAAAAACCTGACTTACAAATATTAGATATTTTTGAGAATAGATTGAATGAGAAAAAAGTAAAGTTAGTCTGTATGAATTGCGGCGATTGGACCATGACTTATCGTGTAAAAGATTTACCAAAAGAACTTAGATGCAGCAAATGCAAAGCAAAATTAATTGTAGCAGGCAGATCAAATTGGATTGAAATGCAAAGAATAATAAAAAAGAAAATTAAAGGTGCTGAATTGGATTCAGAAGAAGAAAAAAGATATAAAGCGATGGAAAGGATTTCTGATTTAGTCATAGTTTATGGGCCACGAGCTGTTAAGGCTATGGCTGTTCATGGAATTGGACCGAAGACTGCTACTAGAATTTTAAGAGGAATGTATAATACAGAAAAAGATTTTATTAAGGCTTTGTTGAATGCTGAGAGACAATTCATAAGGACGAAAAGATTCTGGGGATAAAATAATTATTTTAAACATTAACTATATTTAATATATGTTAATTATCTCTTTTGGGGATAAAAATGGAGTTCATCAATAAAAAAACTATTAAATTAGATAAAATACCGACACTGCTAGACGAGTTCATGGTTGATTTTATAAAAATTCTTCAAAAATATTCGAAGTATGTGATAGTAAGTGGTTATGTATCAATATTATTCGGTAGATCAAGGGCTACAGAAGATATAGATATTCTCGTTGAAAAAATGTCAAAAAATAAATTTTACGATTTTTATTCAGACTTACAAAAAAATGGTTATTGGTGTGTGAACATTGAAAATAGAGAAGAGATTTTAAACATACTACTCGATGGTTTTGCAGTTAGGTTTGCTAAAAAACAAAATATCATTCCGAATATAGAGTTCAAATTTGTGAAAAACTCTTTAGAAAAAAATACTATCAAGACGAGTTTAGACGTACTCATGCCTACAGGAAAAATAAAAATATCAAACATAGAATTACAGATAGCATACAAAGAAAAAGTACTCAAATCTGATAAAGATTTAGAGGATGCAAGACATTTAGAAACAGTTTTTAAAGATAAAATAAATAATACATTATTAGAAAAATACAGAGAGATGTTAAAATGAACAAATGGTTTGATAGGACAAGAAATAGAAAAGAAAGAATGGAATTCGTAGAACTTTGGGCGGAATACGTTAAAACTCATTCAGATATAGAATGGAGTAAACAGCAGAAGGTTGTTGTAGATTCTCAATTAAAAGGTTTAATGTTACCGAGTAAAAAGACAGAATGAGCATATGAATTATTTTTATAAGGACGAAAAGATTCTGGGAATAAATTTTTAATTAAGAAAAAACATAATTAAATTATGAAAAACTTGAAGTTAATTTTGATTACAGTAATTTTTTGTTTATCCTTTATCGAATCTTCTGTTAAAGCTGCACAATATTTTACAATTACAGTAATTGACGAAACTTTTTGTGTATACATAACTGATCCAGCAACTGTTCAATTGGCCTATGAAAACTACCAAAACCAAAATACGAAACATATCAGTGGGACTATATCAGCTGGTGATGGTGGTTTCAATCAACCATGGCATTGGCATCTTCTACCTGATAGTGTAAGGTTGGTTGATGTATCAATTGAAGTCTGCGATGGAAAGCCGAGCTATGTGGAAAGTGGTTTTATAACTGGAATTTATTGCCCTTGGACAAGTAAAGTAACTAAAATTGGATGTTCAACAGTCAGTACTACCACGACGACTACAACAACTACCACTACACCGACTACAAGACCTACAACTACATCAACAATAAAACCAACACCAACCACAATTAGAGGCGGTGGAGGAGGCGGTGGTGGAAGAATGCCACTAATGATAGGAGTGACAGAAGTATTAAACAACCCGATAGTGATTTTAGTTGCACTGATAGCGATAGTAGTAATAATCTATGGAGCATTCAAGTTCTTTGCCATGCCAAAAAAACATAGGTAAACTTTGATTTTTTATTTTTTCTTAAATCAATTTTTTCATTTGAATCTACTTAAATTTAAGATTTAAATCTTAATAATTTTTCCTTTTTTATAATACGACTACATTGGTAGAATCTGATAGGCTTCAACATTAAATCAGTACAAGAGGGGCTTACGTTTTTATTAACATAATATGAAATATAATATACCTCAAAAACATTTTACACGGTTTTATTGATAACATGGTAGTGATAAAAATAAAGATTGTAGTTGAATTCATAATTTTTACTTTGCTATCTTTACTCTTACTTGCGATTAAACCTATCCAAGCATGTGACCCATGGTGTACGACTTATGGTCACAGTTTTGGTTGTTTAGGTTATGATTGCACAGGATGTCATGGATATGGGGGTGGGAGCTGGTTTTTAGGGGTTTGCATAGGAGGAAGCGGTAATAAAGTATGTAGGCTTGGTGCTTTTAATCCTTGTACATGGAATTGGTGCCCGCCTCAACCTTGTACACAGTGCAATGGTGGAATAGATACTGCAGCATGCGGTATGGATACGAATAAATGTCCTTCTAGTTGTTCTGATGGTGCACCCTGTGAAATAAAAGGAGGAAATTGTTGTGATTGGGGAACTACAGGCAAATGGGATAATAGTGACGGTAAGTGTATGAAATGTAATGGAAAGACTGAAAGTTTGATTTATGCTGATAAAAGCAATATTTACACAAGCAATAATGGAGATACTGGCGCTATAACTGGTGATACTAAGTGTGAATCTGGATGTGGTGCTGTATCTGCCTGTGATGAAATAACACCCAATACTAATGGGTGTAGCAATGATTGTACTACTTCTACTACAATAAGTACGTCAACATCGACTACTACTTCTACTTTAACCACTTCGACAAGAACAACAACGTCTACATCTACAATATCATCCACTTCTACAACTTCAACCACTACATCAACATCAACAACCACAACAACTACAATTCCCACAATTACCTGCTCAGATCCAACATCTCTGTCAGACCCTTGTTCAACTACCTATAAAAGTGTTGATTCGATAGACACAATTTCAATATCATCTACAGTCAATTGTGGCGATACGGTACCTGTGACAATAGATTGGAAAGGCCATCATAATTATAACGACAATCACTGGGGTTTCTTCATAGATAACGTGTATATTGATTCATGCATGGAAAAAAAAGACGATTCAGGAACTAATTCCTATAGAATGTCCTGCAATGTCAAGATGCCTGCTGTCGGTAGTGTAACGAATGGTGTTCATGCTTTCAATGTTACAGGAGAAGACTATGGCGGTTATTGCAATCCAAATGCACAGGGATTAGACGCACAGAATCATATTCACATAACTTTAGACCATTGTCAGGGTGTTTCATCCACTACCACAACAAGCCCCACGTCAACGACAACAACAACTGGCTCTTCAACAACCACTACTAGTCCTTCATCCACAACCACAACAAATCCTTCATCTACAACAACTACAATTCCCACAATTACCTGCTCAGATCCAACATCTCTGTCAGACCCTTGTTCAACTACCTATAAAAGTGTTGATTCGATAGACACAATTTCAATATCATCTACAGTCAATTGTGGCGATACGGTACCTGTGACAATAGATTGGAAAGGCCATCATAATTATAACGACAATCACTGGGGTTTCTTCATAGATAACGTGTATATTGATTCATGCATGGAAAAAAAAGACGATTCAGGAACTAATTCCTATAGAATGTCCTGCAATGTCAAGATGCCTGCTGTCGGTAGTGTAACGAATGGTGTTCATGCTTTCAATGTTACAGGAGAAGACTATGGCGGTTATTGCAATCCAAATGCACAGGGATTAGACGCACAGAATCATATTCACATAACTTTAGACCATTGCGTAGTAGCAACTTTATTTAGCATAAACTGTTATGAATCAAAATATTATAGTGGTATTCCTGGTCAGGGTGATGTTGGAAATATTGAGAATATTTGGTATGAATATAGTTGTACACCCTGTTCTGGTAGTGTAACATGTAAATCTTATACAGATGAAGCATCATGTACATCTATTGGATGTGAATGGTCTTCTTTAAAAAATATAGTTATAAAAATCTCTCCAAACACTGGGGCAGATTATGCATTATATGCTTCTCCAAAAACAGGTGTTTATCCTTGGCCAGATATAAGTCGCCCTGAAGAATGTCGTATGGATGGTGGTGGCGCTGGTTTAGCAGAAACATGTACATTATATTCGATAAACCCAGGCAAATATTACTTCCTAGTACATCATAAAGCCGGAACTGCCTATGGTTATAATTTAGAATTAAAATGCTTAAAATATACACCAACAACACAACCCAGAGGAGGCGGTGGTGGTGGAAGAATGCCACTGATGATAGATTTAATAAATATTATAAGAGGATTTATAAGTAGAATTTTTGGCTGAATATAAATAGACTTTATATTCTAAAATTACAAATTATATCATATCTTTAATCTAATTTAGTTTATTGAGAACATGATGAAAATAAAAATTTTATCAGAACTTATAATTTTAACTTTGCTATCTTTACTCTTACTTGCGATTAAACCTATCCAAGCATGTGACCCATGGTGTACGACTTATGGTCATGCTTGGGGTTGTTTAGGTAATGATTGCACAGGATGTCATGGGTATGGGGGTGGAGTCTGGATAGGTCCTTTTTGCGTAGGTGGAAGCGGTAATAAAGTATGTAGATTAGGCGCTTTTAATCCTTGTACATGGAATTGGTGTCCGCCTACACCTTGTACACAATGCAATGGTGGAATAGATATTGCAGCATGCGGTATGGATACGAATAAATGTCCTTCTAGTTGTTCCGATGGTACACCCTGTGAAATAAAAGGAGGAAATTGTTGTGATTGGGGAACTACAGGCAAATGGGATAACAGTGATGGTAAGTGTATGAAATGTAATGGAAAGACTGAAAGTTTGATTTATGCTGATAAAAGCAATATTTACACAAGCAATAATGGAGATACTGGCGCTATAACTGGTGATACTAAGTGTGAATCTGGATGTGGTGCTGTATCTGCCTGTGATGAAATAACACCCAATACTAATGGGTGTAGCAATGATTGTACTACTTCTACTACAACAAGTACGTCAACATCGACTACTACTTCTACCTCAACTATCTCAACAACAAGTACGTCAACATCAACAACTACTTCAACTGTTTCAACAACATCTACTACATCCACCACTTCTACATCAACTACAACTACAACCACTATTTCAACAACCACTACGATAATACCCTGCCCTTCAGCATCTTATCCTTTAATTTATTGGGATAGAGTTTGGTGTGATATGAGCTTTACTTCAAAGTTAGCTGATGCTCCTGATGAAGGCAATACTCAGTTTGATAATAGTTGGGGTGCTGGTATACTAGCAGCAGGAAGAGCGGATAATATAGGATTCAGATCTGGTAGAACTATTAGTCTACCATCAACCGGCACTTATACTTTTACAATAGGAAGTGATGATGGTGTTAGAGTTTGGATAGATGGAAACTCTGTTTTGGATAAATGGATCGATAAAGGCTATTCTACAGATACTTTTACTAAATCATTAAATGCAGGAAATCATCAATTTAGGATTGATTATTATGAGAATACTGGTGATGCAAGAGTATCTTTCAGTTATACTAATCCTTCTTCTACCACTACTACAATTTCTAGTACTACTAGTACAACCACTACTTCGACTACAACTTCTACATCAACTACAACCACTATTTCAATTACAAATATACAGTGTTCTGGCTCAACAACGTATGATTGTAATGCGCCTCACGATAGTATAGAGTCTATAGATAATATTATAGTTCCATCCTATCCTTTGAACTGTGGAAATAATGTAAACATTGCAGTGCAGTGGACTGGGTATCATTACGGTGATGCAAACCATTGGGGTTTATTTATAGAGGATCATGGCCAGTACATACCAGTTGGTAACTGCATTTCTTACGTAGATGGTGATTCCCCTCATACTAAATATAACATGAGTTGTTATGTCAACATACCTCAAGCTGGAGATATTAATGACGGAACTTATAATTTATGGGTAACTGGTAGTGATGCTGGAGGCTATTGTAATCCATGGGATTATGGAACACATGATGAGAAATATACATCTATAACACTCACTGGATGCGGAAATACCCTACCATGCAGCAACTGTCCGAAAAGAGTGACTCCTGATGAATGTAAAGTGACTTGCAATAATGTTGGTGAACCACCTTCAACATGGCAAATAACCAAATGTAAGTGTTTATCTTCCAAAGAGTGGTATTACTTCGAACCTACCAGTCCCAATTTTGAAGTATGGATAAATGTTACTCCCAGATCAGATGTAGATGTAGACTTATATGCGACAAAATTTTCTAAGGCTTGTCCCTTCGATAATTGTCCAAGCCAGATTGGTAATTATACATCAACTAATAGAGTACAAGGTGTGGCTGAATTAATTCACTTTACATTGGGCGAACAAGATTCTCCTCAATATTTCTTAGTGAATAAAATAAGCGGTGCTTACAATCCAGGAAACGGGTATGATATAAACTTGACTTGCAAGCCTGATCCTACGTATACAGGTAGTACCCTTCAAGGTGTGCTACAAGATGTACCTCCACCACCAAAAACAAACAATACATACTATAAAATTACTAATCCAGTACCTGGTAGAACTGTTATTGTAACTTTAACTTTACAACCTTCTTATCCAGGTAATGATTATAGCTTATATTGTTCCAAAGCACCGAATCTATTCCCATTTTTAGGAACAACAAAGCCTTATGTTTATTATAGTAACAATGCAGGTTATGGTGGAACAGAAAGATGCAGTTTTACAGTTCCTACTTCTGGAACTTATTATTATCTAGTTCATCATGTCAGAGGTGGCTATGGTTACAATATAAGATGGGATTATCAAAGTAGCACAACCAGTACTATTGGACAGGGTGGAGGAGGCGGTGGTGGAAGAATGCCACTAATGATAGGAGTGACAGAAGTATTAAACAACCCGATAGTGATTCTAGTTGCACTGATAGCGATAGTAGTAATAATCTATGGAGCATTCAAATTCTTTATAAAGAGAAAGTGATTGCTAAACCGAAGAATAGAAAAGCTTAAAAGTATTGTTTTCTTCCAATGATAGAACGGTAAATGAAATGCCAAAAAGAAACATCAGAAAAAGAATCAGTAGTAGAGTAAAAGGAATAGCATCAGTTGAAGTAATCGTACCTTTAATCAATCGTGAAGATAAAAAAGGAGATAAACAATGGCTCACCACAACAAGAAGTGAAAGAGATAAGCAGGCAAAAGGAGGCGAATTTCCTCTAGTAGAACATATGAACTCACGAGAAAAATGGATGGGAAAAGTTAGAAACAGACAAAGAACTATTCTAACAACTACTTATCGCGGGATTATGGAAGAATTATTCCACAAATCTAAATTACCCAGATATTTAATAGAAGATATGTATCCATTACAAGGGGCTTTTTGGTATCCATTCGATGCAACATTAAAACTCGGATCTAGAAAATTAAGTGTACCAGCGAATATCTATGGTGTTGTCTTGAAACAAAACCAATATGATGTTGAATTCAACCTGAATGGAAAGGAACTTTCAGCAATTAGATGGTCAGATTCAGATAGTGTTAGGAAAAGTGTTAAACCTCAAGTCCTTCAATACGTTCCGTCAACTCGTCATCCGGAACTAGAACAGATAATAGACCAAACACTTTCCGGTAATCTAGATTTTGGTAATTATACACTCACTCTATCAAGTCCTGGAGTCATATCAGCAGAATACCTTGTTTTCTTACCATCATCTTCATTAAAAACAAGTCCTGTTGTACATGCATTTCCAGGAGATTCTAGTTATAGAAGAATGCTGACATAATTCAGGATTTTACTATTATCCCATTCTTTGTGATAACAAAAGGATACAAATCTGTTCCGTGATCAGTCCTTCTCATCTTTCTGATTATCAAACTTCTAGTCTTAGAATCAGTCGCATATTCCAAATAATGCAATATTATTATACCGTCTGCCACGAATTCTTCAAAACCAAATCTTGCTAATGCTTTAGGTTTAGTTTCAGGTATTTCACAAGATAATAGACTTGTTACACCCATGTTTCTCAATCTCTTAGTGAAAGTGAAGACATCTCTTCTTAACGCTGACATATCCTTGATTTCTTTCAATCCCATGATGGCAACAGTTAAACTATCTAGGGCGAATCTTTTTGCACCTAATTTGATTATTGCATCGAAGGCAGCTTTCTCCAAATCCTTAAAACTGGACGGCATTTCATCTAGAATAACAAATGTACCTTGATCGATGAATTGTTGAAAATTAAAACCATACCTTGCCATGTCAGAAAGTATATGTTCAGCTTCTTGCTCTAAAGTTATATAAACGCCAGTTTCCCCCGCTTGTAAACCATTCCATAAGTATTGAGAACAGAATGTTGTCTTGCATGTTCCAGCTCCCCCGACAACTAGATTTATAGAACCTTTCGGTAAACCACCCTCTATCAACCTATCAAAACCAGGAATTCCTGTTGGTACTCTTTCTTCACTCATATTTGCATCAACTTTATTCCTTCTTTTGAAATTTCAAAGGGATGTATGTAAATAGAATGGTCAGTCCTTCTCATCTTTCTTATCGTCAAAGTTCTCTTGAATTCTTCTGCAACCGGAACGAAATCAAGTTTTACTATTCCGTCTGCAATGTATTCTATTATTCCACCGCCACTCAGGGCTGCAGATTCTTCTGGAATGGTTCCTGCTATCACAGAAGTGACTTCTAATTGCTTTAGCTTATCTAGTAATTGCATGAGAGCAACTCTGCTCAGATATTCATCTTTTATGAACATTTCAACTATCGATACTGAATCTAGGACTAAACGTTTTGCGCCTATTTCTACGACTGACTTTTCTATATTATCTGTCATATCAAAAACATACATTTTTACGAATCTGGCTAAATCTTCTCCACTAACCATCTTTCCTGGAAAGGTTGGTCTTATGGCCATAAACTTTAATATTTTGTCTCTTTCAAATCTGTCTAAATCCCAGCCGAACATGCTTAATATGTCTTGTTTTATGTCTTCTACTCTCTCTTCTGTCGTGATGTAAATGCAAGGTTCTCCTCTCAACAAACCTGCGTATAAAAATGATGTACAAAAAGCTGTTTTACCTGTTCCTGTTTTACCGGTTATTAATGTAACACTGTTTTTAACTAAACCGCCTTGCATCTTTTCGTCTAATCCTCTGATGCCTGTGTTCAATCTGGCTACATCTGTAGCTAAACTAGAAACTTCTCCAAATTGTCCGAACATCGATGTCCCTAATTAATGTTTTATCTTATCTTGTTAATAAGATTTTACTTCTTCTCTTTTCATCTTGCTTTTTATCTTATCGACAATATTTCTGGGACTAGATTTGATTGTATAGAAAGTGTTTATACTGCCATTCTTGATCCATCCTGCAAAGGCTTTGGGACTGAGTTTTGATTTTATTAAACCTGCCTTTTCTTCTTGTTTTAATTTTAACATAGCTCTTGTCCTCAAAACCTTTTCCTGCTTGGTTATCATTATGTTAGTGAAAGTTTGTTCGTTGATTATTCTCTTGAAAAATTGTCTTTCTGCATCTATTCTAGATTGTACTAAAGCGGCTTCTTCTTCTGTCAAAAATTTCAATTCTTGACTTAGTTTATGATAAGGATATATGACTTGAGTTGCTGTGTAAGTTGTCAATACTATCGTGGTTAATGCTAAGCCAATATTATACTTGTTCTGATGTAGGAATTTTTGTACGCCTAGAGTTAGTAGTTTCGAAGATAGAGATGATATTATTTTGTTTGCATTGTCAAGTGAGTTCTTTAGATTTGCTGAATTGTCTTTATTTATATCGAATTTACCACCTGACAACAATTGTTTGGTATTTTCAATCATCCTCTTTAAATCATTGACATCCATTCCCAATTTTTCATATTCGGCTACTTGTGATTCTAGACCTGACAGTTTTTTCTCCAAGTCATTCAAAGAATTGATGGATGTACTTTTCTTAACGATTATCTTAAATGCCTTTTCTTTTGTTATGCCAGATGTTGACAAGGAAACATTGACGACATATTCCCCTAAATCTTGGAATAATGGGACATGAATTTTGATTGAGAATGCTGTCTCTTTCTTTACACCTAGTTCAAAGCCTTTTGGCAAAGTTATATTACAACATTTGCTTTCTAAAGTTGCATTCAGGACTAAAGGTTGATTTCCGATGTTGAACAAAGAACCGATTATTGTTGCATCCTGTCCTTGTTCTATTTCTACTGAAGAAGAACTTAAAGTGAAGTTGAAATCTCTTATTGATTGTTGTGTTGCATTTAAAGTAATATTTTGTATGATTGTTACGTTTTTAGTAGATCCCATGCCTCCGCTGCCTCCACCTCCACTGATTATAGTATCTCCACCTGAAGATTGCGTTGTCAACGTGATTACAGTATAATTATGGTTGTTGTATTGATCTGTTGCGTTGACTGTTATGCTAAAAGAAGTGCTGTCTAAATTTGGGGCGTAACAATTTGTGAAAGTGGTTTGACCGTTAACATTCGTCAAAGAGAAGTTTGTATCCACATAACTTATATTCAAGCATCTAATCGTCAAGTTAACAAGGAATTGATGGAAGTTGTTGTTAACATCGTATATGGATATACTAACAGGATTTATCGGAGTTCCTTTTCCTGGAGTTAAAGACGGGACTGAAATATTTACGGTTAAGTTGTTAGTGACGTAGAAAGTCAGGTTTTGAGTAAGATTGACTTCTTGATTACCGTTATCCTTAACTGAAACCCACCATACAGTATAGTTTCCAGTCTCGTTCAACGTAAACCCAGTTGTCCTGAAAGTATAGTTCCAGGTCCGATTCTCTGGGTTAGGGTCTCCAGTTAAGTTTAAGATGATGCTAGTGTTACTAGGATAAGTTAAGTTTGCCCTAACAGTGGAGATTCCCGAATCATCACTGACGTTAGCATAGATAGTTAAGTTTGTGTACAAGTTTGTTCTGTTCGTTAATGGCTGAAGCCAATAACTTGAGATGTTAGGAGGTTCTAAACCTATATCTAAATAGAAAAACAGTAAGGGAGAGGTATTGTTAGTCGCACTAGTAGTATCGTTCACGTATATCGTATTGATTGTTATATTGTATTGATTGTATTTTGTTGCGTCAGAGAGGTTTATCGTGTAGTTGGTCCAGTTATCTGTGTAGGGAGAGGCTATCGTGTAATTTGTCCATGATCCTGTTCCGTTGATTTCTATTGCTGCGTAAGATATATTTTTGTTCCAACGGGCAGATACATTTATTGAAGTGTTTCTGTTGTAAGTCTGACCGCTTGCAATTTCTGAGCCGTTTGTATAGTTTGTTAGATTCCAGAAATCATATGTCAGATGACTAGTAACAGTGAAGTTGACGTCATCATTGTCGTACAAAAAACTATACGTGGTGTTAGCACACTCGATCGGAATTTGACCCCTTCCACTCATATTCAAACTATATATACATCTTACTACATTTGGACCTAGAGTTGAGTTTACATTAAAAACAGCAGAAACGTTAAAATATTCTTGTACTGCTGTACTTGTGTTTGTAAAATTTTGAATGCTAAACCAGTCAGAACCATTATAATACCAAATATATATGTAGTTTACATATGATTCTAATTCTTGATATTTACATGTTACATTAATTCCTGAATTTGGAAAAAAGTTAGTAGCATTTATATAAACTTCTTCTATACCTCCATTTGGACCGTTATATTCGATTCCGTTACAAGCTGTTCTATTTGAGGTTATTATAACATCATCAGTGGTGTCATTAATACAATTTATAAATACATCAGAGCAGTTTCTTGGGTCTGTAAAAGGGCTTGGATTTGAAAGTATAATATTACTGAATAAAACAATGAAAAAGGCTGTAGCCAAAACTAAAATTTCTATGCTTTTTTTCTTCATATTTATACATTAAATATATGTGTTTCTTTTATTTTATTCATAGTATTCGACAATTTATTGAAAAAGCTAATTTTTTAAAGGTTTACTGTATTACTTATATTTAAGGAGAATTGAATGAAAAAAACAAGTTTAGTATTCATTTCATCGATAATTTTGTTTAGCCTAATTAACATCGGTTCAGCCCAAGCAGGACATGTTCTTGCACGTGTTTTATATAACGATGGCTGTCCAAGAGCATTTGCACTTGTTGGAATATATGATAACTCACACGACTTTGTTGGTCTTTGTGGAATAAGCGATGAAACTGGTTATTGTGAAAACTCATTTACAGGGTTACTACCAAATACACTTTATTACGCAAAAGCTACCTTGCTTGGTTCTTTTTTTGAAGATCAGAATTTTGCAACAGATGATTATGGCAATGGAGTTGTTACTATACAAGGTCCTATTTCTCCTACTTATCCCCAAGGAACTGAAACTTGTAATATGCCTGGAGACCCACAAGATTCTGAGTGTGATGGCTTACAATATTGCGTGGGAGATCCAAAATACATAGAATGTGATTCTTGGAATACTGATTGTGATTCAAAGAAATGTTGTTCATGCAACGGAGGAACTTTAGCTATTCCAACTCAAAATTATGATTCCTCTCAAAACGTAGATTGTCCATTTTGTCAAAAATGTACTGCTATAGATACTTGTGGTAATCAAGCAGACGGTGAAGATTTGAAAGATCAGTGCAATCCTTTCGACTTAAGTAAAATAGAAACTTGCGACAATGACCCAGATCTCATTCATTTTACTTGGGATTTTAGAAATCCATTTACAAGTGCATGCAACGGAGCTGGCAGTTGTACAAATGGAGATTCGACTATAACTCATACTTGTAATCAGCCAACCTGTGGAGCTAATTGCGATGAGGATTCTGATTGTGGAAGTGGTAGGACATGCAAAGCTGACTGTACTTGTACCGCAGACACAACTCCACCTCAATGGTCAAATGAGATTCATCCACCTAATCCAAGCGTTTACAACCCTTCAGCTACCTATACTTTTAACATAACTTGGACTGACAATGAAGCTGTAGATGAAGTAATCCTAGAAATGGATGGAACTAACTATAGTTCTAAATCTAGTTATATTGTAAAAACCGTCTGGAAAACTGGATATTATAATTACAGCATGACTTTCTCAACTTGTACTGGTGGAGGAGGTGGAGGTGGTCATTACTACATGATGTCAATGAATCCGATTACACCCCTGATTGAAATCTGGAAGTTCTTGACCGGAGGCACAGTAATGGCACAAGAAACTCCTTGTATAGGGGTTGGAACTCATAATTATAAATGGTATGCTAATGACACGAGAAACAACTGGGGTTCTACAAATCTTTTAACATTCACAATATACAATAAAGACCCCATTACAATTGATATAATTTCTCCACAAAACAGGACTTATCCCAATAATTCAGTAAGTTTAAATTTCGTAGTTTCTTCCCCGTTTCCAATATCTTGGGTTGGGTACAGCCTAGACGATAAACCAAATGTTACGGTAGAAAGTAGCACAGTTCTTACTGACTTGCCAGAAGGTTCTCATAACGTGATAATGTATGGGAACACTACTTATGAAGTTATGAATTCTTCGCAAAGAGTTTACTTTACAATTCGATATTCCAGACCTGATTTGATAGTAAATGATATGTGGAATTGGGGCAATACAATCTACTACAACATAAAAAATCAAGGCGACAATAACTCTATTTACAGCTATTCTAAGCTTTACGTAGATAGCTATTACAAGGCAAATGATTATGTTTCTTCTCTTCCATCAGGTTCCTATAGTACTGAAACTTTCAGCTATTCATGGATTTGTTCTGGTTCCAGTGATACTGTAAAAGTATGTGCAGATGATTACAATTATGTAATCGAAAGTAATGAAAACAATAATTGTTTGACAAAAACTTTCACTTGTCCGGTTACAACAACTATACCTTGTAAATGTACTGCTTGGCAAGCTACATTCACTTGCTGCTATGGTGGAAAAGAAAAATGGGTCAGAACCTGTGCACCAAAGGGATGCCAGGCAGAAAGCAAGTGTGAAGGACCTTGTTTTGTTTGAAAAAATAAGTCAATTCTATAAATCGAAATATATTCTCTTAAATCGAAATATATTTAAACTATAGTTAACAGTAAATTTTTATGATCGAAGAAATACTAGATACTAATGCTAAAATAAAGATAATGAAGGTATTCTGTCAATTCCCAGAAAGAAAATTCCAGATGATAGAAGTGGCCAAATATTCCAACCTTTCAAATTCAAGGACGAGCGAGTGCTTGAGGGATTTGGCTCGTGTTGGATTGTTAGAATCAAGAAAAATAGGAAAAGGTTGTGAGTACAAGTTAAACTTATCGAATTATTATTCAAAAATGCTCCTAAGATTCTTCAAAGAAGAAGAAAAGTTGTTGAATAACATCATCAAAGATTACATAAAAGACATTAAAACTCTTGAAGGGGTTGAAAGTATTGTTCTATTCGGTTCTGCTTTAACTGGATTAAAAATTGGTAGCGATATAGATTTTCTTATCATCGGCAAAGAAATGATTGAAAAAGAAATGATTTCAGTGATTGAAACGGAATTGATAAATAAATACGGTTTTCACATATCTACAGCATTCATGACAGAAGAAGAATTGAAAGAAAAAGCAAAGAAAGGGGAGGAATTTGTTATCAATGTTATAGCCAGTGGGAAACTCATATACGGTAAAATTTTGGAGGATATAGTATGGTCAGAGAAATAAGAAAAGATATGACAAAAAGTTATATTATTAAGACTGAACAGTTTTATGACTCTGCATTAGAAAATTTTCAAAAAAGAAGATACGATGCTGCTTGTTTTGATGCCTCTCAAGCAATTATCTTGGCTAATGATTGTTTTTGCATAGCTATACTCGGTAAAAGAGCAAGTAAGGATCATAGAGAAGCTGTTTCACTCCACTTAGAAGCAGGTAGAGTAATTTCTGATACGTCAAAAAAAGAAATTGTAAGTATTGGCTTAGATAACAGGAGTGAATATGGTTACACAGAAAAGACAGCTAAACAAGAAGATGCAAATAAGCTTATAATAAGGTCTAGAAGGTTTATAGATTGGGTTAAAATTAAAACCAGTTTATAAGATTTTGTTAAAGCTTTGTTGAATGCTGAAAGACAGTTCATAATGATAAAAATTTGCACAAGAGGATGTCAGGCTGAGAGCATGTGTCAAGGACCTTGCGCTGTTTAAGACAATTCATCAGAACGAAAAGATTCTGGGGATAAATTTACAGAATATCTTTTAATTTTTCTCTCAGTTTTTGAATATCTTCATTCCCTATATTTTTTATTATAAGTTTCATTTTAACTAGAAAGTCCTCTGCCTTCTTAAGCAAATCTACCGCAGATGTTTTTGTGAGAATAAAATCCACATAATACTGCTTATCTATACGTTCTTTCTTCGCAAATTTTATTGTTTTATGTAAGTCAATTCTTCCGAATAAATTTTTAAACAAAATTATAGAACCGGAATGATTCTCACACTTTACACCAACCTTGAAGAGTAAGGCTGTAAGAGAATTGTACATAGTATAATACGACATAGAAACAGAATTTTCATACAAATTATTTTGCAACAAAACTTTTGCAGATTTTAAGCTGTTATCTGCTTTTTTTAGGTACGAATTACAAACATCTTCAGAAGGCTCGACTATTTCTAATTTACCTTGTTTCTTCAATTTAATCAAAAAATTTGATTTTTTCATAGAATTCTTCAACTCCTTTCAATAACACATGTTCTTTGATTATTTCTCTTATCAGCGGAGAATTTAGGTCAAAACTTCCAATTTTTACACTTATTCTGGAATGAATAGATTCTAATTCATCTTTTACTTTTCTGTTGTTTGTTTCTACGTAAATGTCTATATCGCTGTCTTTCTTTACAGTAAATTTAGCGTAACTGCCAAATATTATTATTAAATTCTCATGACATTCTTTTAGGATATCTTCTGCTATCACACTAATTTCTGGATATTTTTTTAGTAGTTTTATCTGTTTGTAACGTTCTGCATTAAATACATAATTTTTAGCTTGCAGGTTCTTTTTTATGAAAAATACCTTGTTTTTGCCTTCTAATTTGTAATCTATAACATTCTCTTTAACTAACTCGTTAAGTCTTCTTAAGACAGTTGAATGAGATTCTACCAAGTTTCTGGCAATTCCCCTTACGTGATTATCTCCTTTGATTAGAAGTAGTATTATCTCGAAATCTAAATTGTTTCTTTTTTGAACCATATGTATCATATTTGAACCATTAATATATAAAGTTTTTTATTGAATACTGAAAGACATTTCATCAGAACGAAAAGATTCTGGGGATAAAAATAGTATCAAATTTCATTTGGTTTTACTTTTTTTGAAACTTCTCTCATTTTCTTTAAGAATTCTTCTGCTATTTTCACAGTTCGACTCGCTTCTTCTTCAGGAAAAACATGTCTGTAATCAGCATCTTCTCTAGCTTCCATACAACTCTTGAATTGCTCAACAACTACAGACTCGATTAATCCTTTCTCAGAGAGTTTATCTAAGGCATCAGCTATGCATCCATGACTTCTTTCCTTTAGTCCAATTAAATATAAAACTGCTTTTGCTGAATGGAAAATTGAATAATACGCTTGAACTATCGCCCACTTAAAATTTTTGTCAATATCTTTCGTGTGTTTTGATCTCTCTAAATCTTCACAAGAAATAAAAAATTCTTTCTCTGAAAGTTCTATGTCTGGACTGGTTCTTATTAGCAACCTCTTTCTCAAGCATCCTTCAAAACTCATCAAACCAGCCTTATCTTGTCTTTTTCTACACGCTCATAGAATGCAGGATCTTCTACTTTCATTTTCATCCATTCATCTCGTGTAAAATATGCAATACTAATTTTCTTTTTATATTTATCCCCTATTTTTCTCAAGTTTGTTGTTATCTCATCTTGTTCTTCTCTTGTGGCTATCGATAATACATCAAAATCGCTATCTTCTACATCTTCACCCCTAGCGAAACTACCATAAAGAAATATTTCAGTCCTTTCTCCTTTCATTTTCTCCTTAATTTCGTTAACTAAAGGGCTGTCTAGAGTAAAGATGATTTTTAATTGTTTTACTAGGATGTTTTCTCTGTTCAATTTATAGAAATTCATTTTTCCCCTCTTTTCTACGTGTAAGAACTCGATTTTAGAAAGTTTTTTCATGTATTTGTTGCATGCCCCAACGCTTATGTTAGTAGTTTCTGCTATTCTTTTTTCATAGAATTCCCCAGTAGAGTTATTAAAAATAAAGCTCATGATATCAAAAACTGGCTTTTTAAATAATATTTTACTTTTCATAAAAATGAAATTGTTTTCATAAATATATAAATGTTTTCATTTTAATGAAATATAATTTTTGAAAAGATTTGTTGGAGCTTAAAGACAATTCATTAAAACGAAAAGATTCTGGGGATAAATTTACTTCTTGAGAAATGAAATTATTTGTTTTCTGAATTCTCTGAAATCATTAATATTCTTTAGATTTTCAAATACAAGTTGATCATCAACACCAGCATATCTATGAACTAGTATGTTCCTAAAACCTCTCATCAATTTTAATTTTTCTTTCATTTTTTTTGATATGATTTTCTTCTTTTCTATTTTTTCGAATAAATCCTCTTCTTCTGCCGGAAGACCTAGTCTTAAGCCCTTTACCATCAAACTACAAACATCTATCGTACATTCTATCATGATATGCAAAAGTCTTTCGCAAGATCTCTTTTTTTCTATAGAATTAATGTATTCTTCATAGTTTTTTGGCATCACATCCTCTAGTTCGGTGAGATAAGAATCTAATTCATCCAATTTAGATAAGATTCTATTTTTATCGAGCATTTAAAATACCTTCTAAGTATGAAAGATATGTTGGTCTATAATATTCGAAGTCTTTAATCGTAGAAAAAGCTAAATCGTATAATAAATCTTCATTTTTACTTAATATTGTCCTACCTTCTTTGAGGATTCTAATTTTTATGTACAAAGGAAGTTGTTGATATATTTGAATGTCGATATCTGGAAAAGCTGTTGAATATTCTAATCTCTTCTTTGATAGAAATAATGGATTATACTTACCTGGTTTTAATACTATACAAATATCTATATCTGAGAATTTTTCATTCCTTGCATAACTACCAAATACTATTACCCCTAATACATCCTTATCTTTTCTTGCCTTTTCTTTGATTTTCTCCAGTTTTTTTAACATAAGAATAATTCAGTCATTTTTATATTAATACTTTTTTTACTCAAAACAATTCATAAGGACGAAGAGGTTCTGGGGATAAATTTTCTGATTAAATGCTTATTTCTATTTAAAGGACGATAAAAAAATTAGTTAAGATTTTTCTCTTTTGATCGGGGAGGTGGGGTGAGGAAAATCAAATTTTTCATAGTTTCTAGCTATTATATGATTTCTATTAATAAAAACTTCTATAACCACTAAGGAGTAAAAAGTAGAATTAGGCAAATTTGCCTAAATTCGCAGGGAATTGCCCTAAATCTCAAGTATTTAAAGCTTTTCTATTGTATAGAAATAGTTCCACATGAAAAATAAAATAGTACTTATCGTCTTGTTTTTTACATCTTTAATACTAAGTAGTTCATTTTTACAGACTATTACACTTGAAAAAAAGGAAAATACAAGATATTTGAGTGAGCTGATAAGTCAGGATTCTTTGCTACCGCCACCAAAAGGTCAGACTGCAGACATCAAAGCATTCAAGAGCGATATATTAGTTCCAAAAGACTATCTAGCTAAAAAATATCAAACAGCGATGATAACTAGTCAAACAGGAATTGATCAACAACAAACAGCCCTGTTTATGATAGGTAAGATATCTGTCTCGATAATTTTCTTGGAGAGTAATGGAAAAATAGATCCAAACACAGAGAATTGGAGTCCTGCCAGGATTGATGATTATACTAATAGAATAAAGTCAGGTTTAAACTGGCTTAAATCACAACAAACGAACGCAAGAATCGATTATGTATATCATGTACAAACCATTCAAACTAGTTATGAACCCATAACAAGATCACAATTAGATGAAGGATTATGGGTACCTGAAGCCATGGATTATCTAGGTATTCCTGCAGGAGAATATCATGATAGAGTTACGCAATACAATAATAATTTAAGAACCGCAGACAAAACCCACTGGGCATACTCTATATTTGTAGTAGATTCGTACAACGACTGGGATGGAATGTTTGCCAATTATATAGCAGATTATATGGCCGGACCATACATTGTTATGACTTATGATAATGATGGTTGGGGTGTATTTTATACAGATGTTGCAGCTGCTCATGAAACTGCACATGAATTCGGAGCTGATGATGAGTATTATCCATGTCACTGCGATAACGTAGATGGTTTCTTACAAGTTCCTAATTCAAACTGTGTTTCAGGCTGCCCAGAGGGTATGTGCATAGCTGGTGAGCCCGAATGTAATGGATGTGCAGCATGTTATACATCATATTGTTTGATGGAAAATTTGAATACTTGTTTAACAATCTCGAGTAGATATCAATTGGGTTGGAGAGACAAAGATAAAGATGGTATATTGGATGCTATAGATTCTACTTACAATAGCTGGACAGACACAGATAAAGATGGGGTAGTAGACTATCTAGACAATTGTCCTAATACTTATAACCCCGACCAAAAAGATACAAATAACAATTGGGTAGGAGACGCATGTGAAATAAATAATCCACCGTCCATGCCAATCAGACCGGCAGGACAAGCATCAGGTAATACAGGAATTAGTTATACTTATACAACATCAGCGAAAGATCCAGACGGAGATGCTATAACTTACTCTTGGAATTGGGGCGATGGTAAGACCTCTACATCTTCAAAGGGATCAGCCTCTCATGCTTGGTATTTTTCAGGGTCATATCGTGTTACTGTTATAGCCAGAGATGAGCATGGGGCAACATCTAGCCCATCGCCAGCACTTTATGTGACAATAGGCAAGCCTTCCTGTAGTTGTACCACTTGGGAGCCAACATTCACTTGCTGCTATGGCGGTAAAGAAAAATGGATAAGGACATGTAATCCAAGAGGATGCGACATAGAAAGCAAGTGCGAAGGATATTGTTTTGTTTAGAGTTAATTTTGCGATAATAGCTTTTTATTCCTAAAAACCTAATTATCTATTGATTTTCATGAATGTACCTACAAAGTTCAAAATCAACACAGATGAGTTCAAGGTGTATTTTGATAACAAGCAGAAGACCCATGTATCTGAAAATGTACGGACAGGGGAGAAGACAAATATAGGAGTTATTGGCATTCTAATGCAGATGGGTATTTTAAAGGAAATAGACGACAAATCAGATCAAAATACAAAAAAATTAACAGAAAGGATAGATAGTTTGGAAAACAAGATAGTTGAACTTTCTAGAAGTATAGAAGGTAAAGATTTTACAGAAAAGGAAGAAATTCCAAAGAAAGAAGTTGAGATAAAAGAGGAAGAACCTGAAGAAGCAATTGAAGAAGAAGAAGAGCCTGAAGAAAAGGAACTAGAGGTCAAAGAGAAGCCAAAATCAGAAATAAAAGAAAGGATAATGAAAAGAGTCATGAAACAAGCTGAAGAAAAAGCTGAAGAAGAGGAATCCGAAGAAGAATCAGATGTAAAGAAAGAAAGCGAAGAGGAAATTAACAACTGGATGGATATCTAAGTCTAAACTTGTCTTAGAGTGCCTTATATCAAAAATTAAAACAACCTTCTCCTTGTTAACCATATTTCATTCATTTAAATCATAGAGTGCAATTCAAACTCTAGTGGATATCATTATTAATGATAATATAAAATTATTTAGATTTGTTTATTTTTAATAATGAATGAATTTTATGTCCTTATCCTGTTAGAATATTTATACTAAAAATCTGTATGGAGGTTGATATTATGGGTGCATCATACCATTCGTTAACTCAAATACCCCAAACAATGGAAAATGTATTATATGTAGAAGCATTTCCTACCAAGCCCTTTGATATATTGCTTGAGAGCGGTAAAAGACCTGAAAAATTAAAATCTAATCAAGCAACACAGATTTATTGCCAAGATAAATTGCATCAAAAACTTTTGCCATTAACGGTCCAACTTAAGAGAGGAATTAAAAAAGCGAGTTTAATCTCTCCTTATCAAAATACAGTGGTTGCAGATGCACAACAAAAAGGATACGAATCAGATGAAATTCAAGCATTAAAACAATCCCTACAACAAGTGCCAGAAAAGGAGGATTTTATTGCGATAGTCGAACTTGATGCTCAAAAAGCTATTTTTGAAGCTACACATATAATGGAACGACCAAACTATTTGTTTGATCTAGTAAGACGAAGACTTGTTGAAACGGCACATACAGTGAATCTACCTACTCTCAAAGATCCGATAGTAAGAGTGGGTAACAAGTTTTACGGACGCTTGGATAATGCAACAATATCTGATTTCACAGGTAGTCTGAATTTGTATGGGGTTCAACAAATGACAAAAATACCTTCAGAAACTAAAACAGAAACTCCAGTTCAAAGAAAGGAACTTATATAGTGATAATGTGCTTTTTGGAGGCAAAGGAAAAGAAAAAAAGAGTTTAGAAAAATCAATAATAGAAGAATTTTCCAAATACCTGCCGCTGCCAGACCTTCAACAAGTCAGATTGGACGATCAACTTAAACTAGACCTGTATCCGATGATGGAAGCTGATGTCATACGTAGTACTGATTACATGGATATTTCCTGGAAAACAGACAATATAGAAATTCCAATCTCGGAAGGAATATTGACAACTGGCAGTGAGCGTACCTATTTATCGAAAGGTCTGATTTATCTCAAAGGAAATTTAGGTTTAGATGTAGAATATGTTGCTCCAAAGAGCAGAAAGTTATCAAGATGGCAAGAGGCATCTATCGTTGCTAAAGGTTTGCGATTAGAAGATAGAAAAAAGGAATTAACAACCGCTAGCACTTCCCCTTTATATGCAATGTCAACAGATAGACTCTTCAGGATGGTAGTAGAGACTCATTCTAATAAAATAACCACAAGTTATCGCAGAGATGGTAGAGAAGTTGGAAGAGAGACGAAAGAAATGTGGCCATATATAATTGAAAAATTTCTAGAAAATGGCCGTATTCCATTTCAAGAGATTCGCACTGGAAAAAGATCTAGGAGAAATATCACAATAACGCCAGAAGAAATAAATGCTTTAGTGATTCTTGGTAAAGTAAAATCTAATAAACCATCTATAATGGTTTTAACGACAGAAAAGCCAGACGTATTCGAGAATTTTTCTATAGTCAACCCCAGCGGTAAAAAGCCTGTAAGAGTTAGTGGCGATGCTAGAATAAATTTTATTCCAGGTGTACAAGGAGAAGGTAAACCGTTAGATAAAATTTTAGAAAATGTCACACTTGATTTATATCCGGAGAAAGATTTTGTTTTTACATCCATACCGATCCCAGCAACTATCAGACCAGGACCGGGAACAGAAGTTTTCACAAATAAAGAAACTTCAAGAATAGAGTTTTATCCGTCAAACCCATTTATGGGAAGAGAAACGGCAGAAGTTCATAAAACACCTGTTGAAAAAATGAGTACATATCAAGGTCCGATTTTTTTCATAGAAGTTAATGATACAAACAAATACAAAATCAATATTAATACAACTGTTAACTACGGTAAGAGTGGATATAACAGTGAAATTGGCAAACAACTTTTTTTGTATCCCTTTCGTTGTCTTTATACCACTTTAAAATATGATTGGCCATTAGATTTAGTGCTCGCTGGTTGTGGTCTGTTACTTTTGACTGGACAAACTAATATTGTGGATTTATCAAGTGCCTTTTTCAAGACATTGTTCAATCCAATGAACATTTACCCTGTCAAAGACCCTACTTTGTCCGTAGCTGTTTCATGGAATCTATTAGCTCTTGGAGGAGCTGCAATTTCTAGTATTGGTAAAGCAGGGGAGGAAATAGGTTTTTCAAGATCGCATATAATTGAACATGAAAAAAAGGAAATAGTTCATGAGGGGGACGGAGCAATGAAATTAAAAGTAGGTTATTTAGAACATTTTACTGATCAAAAACCGATAATTGAAAGAATGAGAAAATCTAAAGAAGACCAAGAAGATGATACTAAAGATTGGACTAAAGACAAATGGCTTAAAAAAAGTTAATAAGTTTTTTCATCGTACAATACTTTATTTATGAGTTGCCATCCTTCATTTTGAAGTAACTCCATTTCAATTTTTGTCAATATTTTTTCTACCATACCACCGCTTGGAGTTCTTAATGAGCAACGATACTTCAATTCTTCCATAATTAATTTTTGTCATCTTAATCTCAAAAATCTATCTAATGTTAGAAAAGATTTTAAAGTATACTTTTCAAATCTTCAAGGCTAAACTGTGTTTGAGCACATCCATTCTTAGTAAGGGTTAATGCCTGTCCAGATATCCCTATGTCTTTCAGAGATTTGTATCCTAACGTGATTTCATAAGGACATGCCACCGCTACAATCCCTTGATACGAATTCTCCTTCAATATTTTTGGTATGCATGAACCGCCGGGAAGAATATAAACATCATACCCTTTTTTCTTTCCAAGAACAGTTGCCTGATTGATAAGACAGTCAGGGGAGCAACTTTGACAATAATAAGAAGGGACGTTTACATTAAAAGATGCTTTGCATCGATTATCCATATAGTGTCTCGAGCAATGTGACAGGAAGAGAGCTCTTTTGTCTGCTGTTAAAAAACTATCTCTTAAATTAATGTTGAGAATTTGAATTTCAACGAGGTCTTCAAGAAGTCTTGTGGCGCTAGATATATCTAAACCAGTAATATTGGATAGTCCTAATCTCTTATCTATGCTTCGTACTTTTTTTCCAACTATCTTGTGTAGACTCTTTTCTTCAATAATTCTAGCAACTTCTTTTGTGATTTTCGAAATGTCGTAAGTGAATTGATATGGCATACTTTTCTATTCAAAATAAAGACATTTAAACTCTCTCTAAAGAACAAAAATCTATCTGATTTAAGGGTGTAGAATATATATATGTCAGAATGACCTTAATGCCATGACTAACCTATATTTGCCAAGAACAAAAATCTATTTTGTTAATTTACAATTTTTATACCTGTTTGATGTAATTAATAAATACATTATTGCCAAGATTTTCTAGATTTCTTTTTACATTATAATATTCCCTTTTACCGTCTCGATAAGCAAGACATAAGAGAGAACCCCAATAGACAATTGGAACAACGACTAAAAGTGGATTAATCAGAGGAGCAAGAAATGTAACACCACCAGGTATAATTGCTACTGATTTAACACCTCCTAAACCTTGTGCGTAATAACTAAGTTTCACTCTCTTGGAAACGGAAAGTTTTTCTCTAGTTTCTTTAGCATCTTTTTCAAGTTTCTGCTTAAATTCTTGTTCTTTGGTTTCATTTCTTGCATCTAAAGGAAGGAATATGTTAATTCTTTCTGGACAATTTTCAAGACTTTTTTTAACTTCGGGATATACATTAGTTAAATACTCATCCCAACTTTGTGCATTTACGTGAAACATAAATTTAATTTATTGGTAAGAAATTTAAACCTTTCTTCTTAGAACAAAAATCCACTTAATTCTACGGCAGATATATTCTACTCCGTAGAATCTATCTGATTTATAATTTTTTATTCTTTCTGCGTAACAAAAAACATCTTTAAAGAATTTGTTATTTCAGCTGGGGTGGACCCAATACCCTTTCTTAAGAATTTGAATCCTTTTTCTTCCATTAATTTAGAATATTTTTTAATCTGTCTCATATATGATGTCCAATAAAGAGCGATTTTATGAGGTCTCAATAATCTATTAGGAGATAGTGAGGGAAAAAGAGTAGCATCACCTATCAAGTATCCATCCTCTTTCATAACTCTGTCTATCTCATCCAATATTTTTGAGAGTTTGTCATAATCTTTTCTGAAATAGTTGAATATTTTCCCTGCTGCTACTATGTTGAACCTTTGACCCTGAAGAGGTAAAGATTTTGCATCACCTCTTATAGAAGTACCAGCTAGAAAACTGCCAAATGAAGGATCATACTCTAAATCAACTGCAACAACATTATCCTTATATCCATCAACTTTATCCTTTCCTAATTTAGTTCCAAGAACATCAAGGTATGTTAATCCATAAAGACAAAAAGCACCTGAACCTAAATCCAAAACTGTTTTATTTTCTAAGTCTGGTATCTGTTCAAATAATTCTCTACGTGTATATGGTTCTAATTTCATAGACAGAAAATTAAAAGTAAAGCATTTAAACTCTCTCTCAAGGACAAAAACCTATCTAATCTGATTATTTTGAATAAGAGAAAGAATATGGATTAATAATTATCCTTATACTTGTTTTTACATGGAAGCGAAAATTCCAGAAAGTAAAAGGGCCTTTCTTGCTGATGCAAAAATATTAGCAAAAACATATAATGTAAGGATAACTGATATAGTCGTTGTTGGAGAGGAAGTCTATGCTAGATATGATTATGATGATGGAAAAGATTTTAATGAATTTTTAAAAGAATTAAGAAAAAAATATAATTTTGATGTCATACCTGATAATGATAGAAAAGAATCCTAAAAAGTCTTTATGGTAGATTTTTTCTTTGAATTTTTCTTATAGTAACATTCTATCGCAACTTTCTTATTCCGTAAAAGTAATTCGAATAAATTTTTATCATTCATTCTTATTTGATTGTCTAAATCTCTTTAAATCACTAATCAGCATTATTTCTAGAAAAAAGCATAAATTACTTATTTTTTCTTAATTTTTCGTGAAGGTTTCATTTCTTTAGCAAGCCAAGCTCCTAATACTGCAAAGAATGCATAAAGTATAACATTTAACAAAGCCATTGATAGAAAAGGAATAGGCAGATAATATATTGAAGGAAGTGTTATTCCTAATATCGGTCTTTTTAAGATGTAACCAATTACAGAAAACAAAGAAATTATAATAACACTAACGATTGCTGCTATAACTCCTTTTATGGCAACTTTTTTTAGGCCGAGTTTAGCAAGATCCCATCCCATGTATATGACGATTATTATTAAAAACAAGCTAAAAAGAATGTTGTTTGTGGAATAGGAAGATAAGGGAGATAAAAATCCACTAATGATTAACATGGATTGCAATGCAACAATTATTGCAAACAAAGCATAAAAGTAAATTTCTTTCATATTAAATTAATTGTAACCGATATATAAAAATGAAAATCTATCTGATTATGGGTTATTTGCAATTTGTTAAATGTTTAAATCTTTTAACATTTTCTTATATTCTATGAGTGAAGAGTCAATAGCTGGATATAAACATTTTAATGAGATAATAAAAAATATTGGGGAAAAAACAAGAGAAGAATTAAAAAAACCCATTCCTGATATTGTTAAACATTTGATAAAACGTTACACAGATTTACAAAAAAAATTGCCTAAAGATTTTGTTGGATTAACTCTACCAGATTATGATGATTACCTTGAAAGATTAATCAACTTAAAAAAAAGTAGAATCAGAATTTACGATAAAAAAACATCTAAAACTATAAAATCAACTACAGTCTCAAAATATTTCGAAGAAATTTTGAGTAAAATCGAAGAAAAGATCAAAACAGAAAGATATCAAGGTATGGAAGTTAATTTAAAATATGATTTTCTTGATAATGCCTACAGAACTTTATTGATGTGGGAAGGTTACTTTTCAAGAATAAAAGAGAGTAAATAAGAACAAAAATTTATCTTTTCTATTGTGATTTACTGTGGATAAAATGTACTTCTTTTATTGATCCTAAAAGTGTATGCAAACTATCAAGATTTTTTATTGGTGTGACAGCTTCCAATTCAAATTTCTCATCAACAACTTCTACTTTAACATTAATACCATCTTTTTTTGAAGTGAAATCTACATCCCATCTTTTTTGTACATTTTCAGGCAACTCAACTGGATCAATATGACTAACTTCAGGTTGATATAAAAATTCATTAAATAACATTTCTGAAATTTTAGAAAAATCTACCTCAATTCCTTGTGTAAATAAATCATCTATCCAAAGACCGTTTAAAAGAGGCTTAAATTGTTCAACAAACTCTATGGCATATGGATTAGGAAGCATTTCTTTCTTAGCTGGGTCTTTCCAATATTTTCTTTCATTTTTTACATGAATTGGATTGTAAATGTCTTTTTTTTCTGAGAGTATGATGAATAATGCTCTTTTTCCATACTTAACTAAAGCCCATTCCATAAAGCGAGCAGCTTCATCAGATCTACGATCATCTTTTGAATAAACCAAACTGGTGGCGAACATGAGAAAATTATTAATTCCATTTAAATCGTTCCTAATGGTCATCTCTTCTTTCTTGTTATCAATTGGTTTATTCCCCTTACCAGCAGGCATATACATCGAGAGGAACGCATTATTAGTATAAGCTCGCATACAAATATCTCTTACGTATCCTCTCCTAGTTTTAGAAAAATCATGTGTTATTTCAGCTTTAACTGGCTCAGTGTACGCTCCCCCCATAACATCAACTTGGATTAATTATACATACTAAATTTTAAATCCTTATTTTTTCTCTTTCCAATAACAAAACCTATCTGGTTCTTCCTCTTGTATGTTTGCTACGGCTAGGTTTACAACTACGACACTTTTTTTTATTTACCATTTTTCCACAATTAAACTTTCTTTTTTGAGAATTGGATTTCATCCACTAGTAGACACTAGTGGAATTCAAGCTTTAAAATTTAGTTATTATTTCTCCTAGGAATCCTTGTTTTTTCAATCTTTCTAATATTATATTTTCTTTTTCTATATTCATAGCTTTTTCAGTTTTTTTATCATTTTTTTCCATTAAACTCACTCCTCAAATTATTTTCATTCTTAATAACTGGTTGCAATATATAATTTATCACTCACTATCTGGAGAAGAAAAAAACTTAATATTCGTGCCTTCCACAACTGGAACTGCTATTTTGATAATTTTGTGTTCTTGTACACCAAACCTTATCTGCTTGTTTTATAAACACAGTAAATTTACAATTATTACATTCAGCCATTTTTTAACACCTTGACTAAATAAAATGACAAGAAGATGGTGATAGTGTATCACCTTAAGGCACTATTCACCTTCGTGTTACAGAAAACGATAATCTTAGACCAATTGCATTTTTGTGTGCATAAGGCACTATTCACTTTGATCAAGTCATCCAATAGTAAGAATTAAGGTTAACTGTATACATTAACTTGTATTATAAGTATTAATAGATATAAATTATAGTATAAAATTAAAAATCTATCTGATTTAAAATTTATAAAAGATTCAAGAGTAGATTTCCCTTCTGCCAATCTCTTATTATAGTTAAGGTAGTTCTAACTTCGTCTACCTTACCACCTTTTGTAAGAAAGTTTTTTCTTTTTCCAATTTCCAATAGAATCTCGAAAGTATCGTCTGTTTCTATTTTGATATCATAAAATTTCTCTAAACTTCTCTTATTATTATCCAAGAACAACTGTATTATTTTCATTGCCGCTATATCAGGATTTTGCAATTTGGTTGGATCTATAATAGACATTAATGCTTGTTCTGTCTCATCCTTTTCATCAAGAGGTATCACTCCAGGTGTATCTAAAAATAAGATGTTGCCTTCTCCTCTCACCCATTGAACCCCTCTAGTAAATCCAGCTATAGGAGAAATTCTAGCAGCAGATTTGCCGGTTAATGTATTTATTACAGATGATTTGCCCGTATTAGGATAGCCGAGTACACCGACTTTTACGTTCTTATAGTATCTTTTCTTTTTAGCCAAGTTAGCAATAATTTCATTTAAAGCAGAAATACCCATCCTATTTTTGCACGAGACAAAAACTGTTAACCTTGAATTAAAACTTTCTAAAATTTTTTTCTTCATTCTTTCTGTTATCAGATCTGATTTATTCAAGACTAATATGTATGATTTCCTTTTTCGCTGGATTTTATTTTCCACTTTTTTGTTTCGAGTTAAATTCGGCATTCGAGCATCTGCAACTTCTAATAGTATATCAGATTCAAAAATCACATTGTCAATTATCTTCCATAAATTATGCATGTCCATATGAAATTATTTGGAATAGAATTTATTAAATAGTAAAAATCTATCTGATTTTGATCTGATTGATATTTCTGCTTGTAAATTATATCATTTCTCTTTGAACAGCATCAAAAATTTCTGTATGAACTTCTTCGATAGGTCGAGATCCATCTATGACAACCCATTTTTCTCCGTAAGGTGGATTTTTAGCCATATCTAAAAAGTTATTACTTACTCTTTCACGTAATGTTTCCTTTGGTTTTTCTTCTTTCATATCCAAGAACTTTTGTAAAGTTTCTTGTGAAGTACCTCTCATCGAAGCTGTTGACACGGGAATCTTCAACAATATAATAATATCGGGTTTTATTATCGGTTCTTCTATACAGACCAACCATTGTTTAGGCAATCCTAATGCAGACTGATATGCTATATTAGAATAACAATATCTATCAGTTATCACTATCCAATTTTTCTTCAACCATTCTTTTATTCTATCTTGGTATTGCATCCTGTCTGCAGCATAAAGCATGGATGCTGTTTCAGGACTCATCGATATGCTTCTTGAAATCCAGCCTTTTATTAACTTTCCAATTTCAGTCTCGTAAGAAGGAAAGCTTATGTTGACTACGTCTCTGCCAGATGCCCTTAATTTATCTGCTAATAATTTTGAGTGTGTCTTCTTTCCAGTAGAATCTATACCTTCAAATGCGATGAATATTCCAGTCATAGTGGACCGGGTGAGATTTGAACTCACGGCCTCTCGGTTATCAGCATCGCCAGATATATTATCCTCGAGCGCTCCACCAGACTAAGCTACCGGTCCATTTAAAAACTTATTCGATACTAAGTATTTAATTTTTCACTTTACCTCGTTAAAAAAGTTGGTTGTTCTTTATTAACTGTAAAAAGAGGTTAGGATTACTTAAAGAAAAATGTTCTGGGGATTAAATAAAAAAATTATGGAAAATGTAAAATTTACAGAGGAACAAAAATCTATCAGATTGGTTTACTATAGTAATTTTACACAATTTTTACTATAGCATTTTTTACACATGCCATCATTCCCATAAACCTGAATTTGGGAAATAATTCCACAACATTTTTTACAAAGGAACATAATCGTTTCTAGTATGACTTACATTATTCTATTTAACAACAAGTACTATTGAGAATAGTCGAATTGTCAGAACAAAATTCTATCTATACAGAAACAGCAATGGGTGATCTTTTGTTTGGAGCACTTCTTTGGTTGTTTTTATTGGGTCCAATAATTTTACCTTAAATTGTACGATTTTTTTGCTAGAAAATAAAAATATTTAATTTTTTGGAATTCAGCTTTTCGTTGTATCTTTCAAAGAAACAATTGTTCAGTGACCTTAATCCATCACTTAATCTTTATTTTTTGAAAAAAATTAGGGTAAACATAAGCTTTATTTTCAATAATTACGAAATAAATTATAGATAAAAATGAAATTTAATATTCTTTTAACCTTTTTCTTATGTTTTTTAATTTTTATTACCCCTGTTTATGCATTTTCCTTTGAGGACATTGTTTCTTGGGTATCAAATTTTTTTGGAGGAATTACTGGTTTCATTATTGAAGTGAATGATACAACGACAACGACTCTACTATCCTGTCCTTATGAATGTTGTCTATCAGATCAATCAACTTATGAACAAAAGGAATGCCTGTATCCTAAAAATTGTAAGGGTAACAAATGTATAGATGTTGCAACTACAACGATAGAAACTACCACAATAACTACTTTGTCACCTTGTCCATACGAATGCTGCTCACTAAAAGATTCAAATTATCAGGGAAAGGCATGTCCATATCCTAAAACTTGTACAGAAGGTAAATGTGTTGAAACTACAATCACTCAAATTATACCATGTACAGATTCTGATGGCGGAAAAAATTATGATGTGAAAGGAAGTGCTAAAGACACATTTGGTGAAAAAACAGATTTTTGCCAGAATGATAGAGATTTAACGGAGTATTATTGCGGTTCTGGTTGGGGAGCAATAGAACAGGTAATATGGATTTTTTCAACATCATGTCCATATGGCTGTAACGATGGAGCATGTTTGCCAATGCCTGCTCCTGTTTGTGGTGATAAAATTTGTCAAGGAGAATCAGAAAAAACAAGCTGTCCCCAGGATTGCTATGTAAAATGCAATCAAGATAGTGATTGCGGTCAAATAACTACCAAAAAAATCTGTGATTATCCAACTACGCACCCCGAAGCAAAACTCTCTAACGTTCCTTATGCATGCACAGTAGAAAGCAATTATAAATGTGAAACCCCAGGAACATTCGATTCACGATGTGTTAGTGGGGAAGGAAGATCATGTATACCTTGTCAATCTGGATGTCAAAATGGAGAATGTATTTCACAGACAACTCAAACTGAAACTTGTACAGATTCTGATGGGCTTAACTATTACTTAAAGGGTTATGTTGAATTTCATCCTGATAAAAAACAAGCCTTTGATACTTGTAGAGTAATAAATTCAAACACAGACTATTATAATACTTATGAGTGTAGTGGAGAGAACTGTTATGTTCTAGAATCTTCATGCACAGACATCGGAACAGCCCAATCCCATATTTGGAAATGTCCGAGTAATATATGTAAGGATGGTGCTTGTATAAAAGCAGAGGAAATTAAAGAACAGGTTAAATGTATATTTTATAATTCAGATATACTCGCACATCCTACTTCTGCAAAACCATATGAGAAATGCTATGCAGATTTACGACCTGCCGTACAAGCAGTATGCACATCAGATGGAAATGTAGCTGAGGAGAATGGAAAGAGATATTTGTATTGTTTAGTTGATGTTGCTGGAGAAAAAGGAACAAAACTTACATGGAAGAGTAGCTGTGGTGGATATGCTTATAGTACGATAGATGGAAATAATGAAGTGGTAGAATTTGAATGTGTTCCATCAACGAATGTCACATCACAGCAAATCATAGGAAAAGGATTTGGTTATGCATACTGGCAATGCTATGATGGGATAGAACAAAAAGTTCCTGCTCCTGGGTCTGCGCCTTGTCAATCTTCAGAATTTTGGCAACAACAAGCCGCAAACTTTTGTAAAAATCATTGTTATGCAGATAAAAGCAAGTGTGGGGTAAATTCTTTTAGCGTTTCACAAGAATGCTATATCAATGCAGAAGAATCAGTTTCTATTCCATCTATTCCTTCCATCGAGGCACCTCAAACAAAGCAACCAACAAAAGGCATGCTATATTATTTTCGTGGTGACGACTGTCCTCATTGCTTAGATATGGACACAGAGATAGGTGTATTGAAACAAAAAGGTTTTTTTAATGATTTTGGGGCGGCTGTTTACGATATAAATGATGAGATTTCACAAAAATACGAAATTAAAGTAGTGCCAACTCTTATTCTTTACAAAGATGGTTGTAGCTTTAGAAAAGAAGGTTTCATTAAAAGCGATGAGATTATAAATTGGGCCTATCAAGCCAAATGTGAAGAAGAACCAATTTTAATATGCAAAGACAGCTGTCCCTTAGATGGAAAATGTTATCCTTTTGGTTTTAGAAAAGAAGGAAAATATTGTTCAGATGAAGGGACATTTAAAGAACAGTTAAAGGAAGATGCTGCCTGTGAAAACAATTTTGAATGTTCAACAAATGTTTGTGTAGATGGAAAGTGTATAAGTTCAGGCTTTATTCAAAAAATTATAAGTTGGTTTAAAACTCTCTTTGGTTCACACTAATTTTTTTCCATATTTCTCAGAAAAACAGATTTCATTTAAAGGTTTTCTATCGATTGTTTCATCTTTTTTTTCATCTGAATAGCCTAAGGGTGTATAAGCCACTATTCTAACATTTTCTGGTGCTTCGATAGCATCCTTAACAGTCTTTTCATCAAAGCCCCCAATCCAGCATGTTCCCAAGCCACGATCTCTAGCTGCTAAAAGTAAATGTTCAAGTGAGATTCCTATATCGACTAAATAATAATCCTTACCTTCTCTATGACCTGAGTCATCTGGATTTGCACAGGCAACTATCATCACAGGTGCTTCAGCTAACCATTCCATAGATTGTGGTCTTGCACTGGCTATTTTTTTAATCTTTTCTTTATCCTTAACTACAACATATCTCCACGACTGCTGATTCTTCCATGATGGAGCAAGACGAGCAGCATTCAATACATATCCGATATCTTCAGCAGGAACTGAGTCGGGCTTGTACTTTCTAATACTTCTTCTAGTTTTAATTACATCAAGAAATTCCATTCAATCACATATTAACTTATATTTTTCTAAAGAATTTAATATTTACCGGGCCGATAGATCAACGGTAGATCACCTGCTCCGCAAGTAGGAGGCTTGGGGTTCAAATCCCCATCGGTCCATCTAACCTTTTTTAGAAAAGATGTTAGAAAATTCTTCAAAATTAAATCAACTTAAGTCTCTTCCCAACTCTTTCGAATATTTCTAGAGCCTCATCCAAATCTTCTTTCGTGTGCAATGCTGTAACTATCGTCCTAACTCTAGCCTTATCTTTAGCAACTAAAGGATAGAGTATTGGTTTAACAAACAAACCTTCCTTAAAAGTTTCTTCACTCAACTTTATTGCATTCTTATTTTCACCGACAATTATTGGAGTGATAGGTGTTTTACTTCTTCCAGTATCAAAACCTAATTCCATAACTTTTTCTTTAAAGTATTTTGTATTATTCCAAAGATTTTTCAAGTGGTGTGGCTCATCCTGAACCATTTTTATTGCTTCCATACATGCAGCAGTAATAGCGGGTGGGTGAGCAGTAGTAAAGATAAAGCTTCTACATCTCTGTACCAAATAATCTTTCAATTCTTCTGCTCCTGCTATGTAACCACCTAAGCAACCAAATGCTTTAGATAAAGTTCCCATGTCAATGTCTATCTTTCCATGTATGTTAAAATGATCTATGATACCTCTACCATCCTTTCCTAGAACACCATCACCATGTGCATCATCAACCATCGTTATCGCATCGTACTTTTCTGCTAATTCTGCTATCTCATTTAAAGGAGAAATATCACCATCCATGCTGAAAACGCCGTCTGTCACGACCAGTCTTCTTCTGAATTTTTGTGATTCCTTTAATGCCTGCTCTAAGCCTTTCATATCACAGTGTGTGTATATTTTTCTTTCACATTTTACTAATCTTACTCCATCGATTATGCTTCCATGATTTAATTCATCACTTATGATCACATCCTCTTCGCCCATTATTGCCTGAATTGTTCCACGATTTGCCGCTATTCCTGCGACAAAAACTAAGGCTGATTCAGTTTTCTTATATTTTGCAAGTTGTTCTTCAAATTCTATATGAATCGGCATTGTTCCACATATCTGCCTAACAGCACCAGTTCCAAAACCCCATTTATCTATAGCCTCTTTCGCCGCTTTTCTGATTCTAGGATTATTAGCAAAGCCAAGATAGTTGTTTGAAGAAAGATTAATGACTTGTTTGTCGTTAATTATCGTTCTAGCCTTCTGTTCTCCGCCAAGTATAGGCAAAGGCATATAAAGGTTTTGCGATTTCAGGCTTTCTATCTCATTTTTAAGGAATTCTAAATGATTTACCAAACTTTCCACCCCCTACCTAATGAATACTTATTTGATATCAATTTATTTAAAATTTAGAATGTATAAGTTTTAAATCCGTGATTGTTTGGCAGAAGAAATGATTGCTGTTAGGAAGATGAAAGCTGCACCAGGGCTTGATGTAACTACTGCGAAAATTCCAAAAATAGATAAAAAAGATGTTCTGGTTAAAGTCCGTGCATGTTCCATATGCGGATCAGATGTCCATATATATAATTGGGAGCCACCACTCTCGGAAAGAGTAAAACCTCCTAGAACTCTTGGTCATGAAGTAACAGGAGAAATTGTTGAAGTAGGAAAGGATGTAAAGAATGTTCAAATCGGAGATTATGTTTCTTTAGAGTCACACATAGCATGCGGTAATTGCCATCAATGTAACAATGGAAAACCGCACATATGCGAGACGATGAAAATCCTTGGTATAGATATAGATGGCGGATATGCTGAATATGTTTCGATACCTGCAGTTAATGCGTGGAAAATTTCAAAAGACATGCCACCAGAGATTGCGACAGTGTTGGAGCCGATGGGAAATTCTGTTTATACTGTTGTATCAGGGGATGTAAAAGGAAAAGTTGTTACTATTTTTGGCTGTGGACCTACTGGTCTTTTTGCTGTAGGTTTGTCAAAGGCCCTTGGAGCAAAAAAAATTATCGCAATAGACCGTAAAAAGTTTCGTTTAAATTTAGCTAAAAAAATGGGTGCTGATTTAGTGATAAATGGGGATGAAGAAAATGCTATAAAGGAAATATTAGATGCTACAGATGGTTTAGGCGCAGATGTATTCTTAGAAATGTCTGGCAGTATAATCGCTATAGAACAAGGATTTAAAAGTTTAAAAGCGGGTGGTCGTGTGGTGGCCTTAGGTTTACCATCTGAACCAGTTAAACTGGATTGGTCTAAGGACATCGTGCAAAAGTTGGTAAGTATACAAGGTATTTTCGGTAGAGAAATGTTCAAAACATGGCATGAAATGTCCCATATTTTAGCTTCAGGAAAATTAGATATTTCTCCAATCATAACTCATAAGTTCAAACTTAAAGATTTTGATAAAGCGATACAAATTGCAAAATCTGGAGATGCAGGAAAAGTAGTTTTATTTCCTTAAATTATTCGATATTTAAATTAAAAGAAAAAAAATAATTTAAAAATTTATTTAACGATTTCAGCTGTTGCTATTCCGGCTAATAAATTAACTATTAGTCCTGCTAATGCCCAGTATGCAATTAAGTCAATAGATAGATTTATTAGTAAAATCAATGACAGATAACCTGGTACACCGCCAACTAGCCATATCAGCAAACCGTACATCAGACCTTTCTTGGCAATAGTCTTACCTAGAACACTTTTTATGAACACTGTGTATATACCTGCAAATAATAGGCCAGAGATAAATGAAAATGCAATCGAATAATAGTAGAATTCCATTGGTGGTGGCCCTGCTGTAGGCATCATTATTTTACTCCAAACAGCAAAATATGCTGAATCTAAATAATAACTCATTGTAGCATAGGCTTCTAGTGTGTTTACCACTTCAGCTATTATCATAAATGCTATAGCTGCTACAATTATTTTCCACGCCTTAACCAAACAATCACCCCTAATTTTAATATAAGAAGTTAGGCTAAAATATCTTTGCTAGTCAAAAGGAACATTATTTAAAAAACGTTTTGGGTTGTATTACCCTTGCATAAAAGGATTTATAATTATCTATTATAAATAAAACATGGGGAAAAACAAAAATTATGCATTGACTTTTGATGACGTATCGATTGTCCCCGGATTTTCTGAAGTTCTACCTGGTGAAGTAGATACAAGTACGATTTTAACAAAATCAATAAAACTAAACGTTCCTATCATCAGTGCTGCTATGGATACAGTTACAGAAGATAAAATGGCCATAGCAATGGCTCAGAGTGGTGGAATCGGTATCATTCATCAATATATTACTAAAGAAAAGCAAGCAGAACAAGTTAAGAAAGTTAAGAGGTTTGAAAGTTGGATAATTGAGAACCCTATTACAGTCGAACCAGCTGAAACTGTTGGAAATTTAAAAAGATTAATGAGAGAAAATGAAATCTCAGGTATTCCTGTCGTTAAAAACAATAGATTAGTTGGAATAATCACAAAAAGGGATATTCGTTTCGTAGAAGATGACAGTCTAAAAGTTGAAGATCTCATGACAAAAAAAGTCGTGACTGTACCGAAAGATATATCGAGAGAAGAAGCAAAAAAAATACTTCAAAAGAATAAAATCGAGAAACTTTTAGTCACGGGTAAATACGGAAACCTTGAAGGTTTAATGACAGTTAAAGA